>Ga0079224_100001730_pt1 | contig 25649 bp, 38 predicted proteins | sample Stecom2015_FD_80414 | JGI IMG/M metagenome (GOLD analysis project Ga0079224, IMG submission 80414) | Agricultural soil microbial communities from Utah to study Nitrogen management - Steer compost 2015 | ecosystem: Environmental > Terrestrial > Soil > Agricultural land | place: USA: Utah... | reverse complement strand
GTCATCATCGTCGCCGGGGTAATCGGTGCCCGCATTATATACGTGGCCACCAACTGGCCTTACTACGCCGCCAACCCCGGCGAAATCCTGCGGGTGGACCACGGCGGCCTGTCCTTCCACGGCGCCGTCGGCGGCGGCTTCCTGGCCGGCTGGTACTACTGCATCCGCAAGGGTGTGTCCTACCGCCGGGTGGCCGACTTGGTGGTGCCGGGCATCGCCATCGGCATCGCCCTGGTCCGCATCGGCAACCTGATCAACGGGGAGGCCGTGGGCCGCATGGCGGCCCGCCTGCCCTTCCAGCAGCATCCCGCCCAACTGTACGGCTCCGCCGTGGGCATCATCCTGCTGGTGGTCCACAACGTCCTGGCGCGGCGGCGCCGGTGGCCGCCGGGCTATTTGTTCTGGACCTTCGTCTTATATTACCAAATACTCCGGGGCTTCTTTGAGGAGACCTTCAGGGCCAATCCCTTGTACGCGTGGGGCTACGTGAACGACGAATGGGGCATCGGCTTCTTCACCTTGACCCAGTTGGTGACGCCCCCCATCATCCTGCTGGCCTGGTGGCTCCGGCGCCGCACCTTTGCATCCCCCGGCGACTGAATTCCCTTACCGATATTGGATCCCATCGCCCTGCGGGCCGGGGGCCCGGCCCTTCTCGTCCCCGCTGCCGTCCCGGGGCCGTTCGTCCTCTTGGGGCTCCTCCGGGGGCGGGGGCAGGACGGCATCGAGGAAGCCCACCAGGGCCGTGACCTCCCCGTCGGACATGCGGGCCAGGCGCTCCACCGCCTGGGCCACCGGGGGACGCCGGTCCAACAGGGTCAGGAGGCGCCGCTGCCGCTCCGTCAACAATTCCGCCAGATCGTCCACATCGGTGAGGAGGGCGCCCAAGGGCACGTTGTACAGAGCCGCCAGATCCTTCAGCACATCGATGCCCGGCTGGCGTTCGTTCCGTTCGTATTTGGCTATGGTGGAGAAATGAAGCCCGATGCGCCGCTCCACGTCGTAGAGGCTGTAGTTGTGCTTGCGGCGCAGTTCCCGGAGGCGGCCACCCAAGTCCAATTGCCCAGCAACTCCCCGGCGGTACGGTCCCAGCTATGGTCATGTTGGTTCCCGTACACCGGCAAGCGCTCCTATAGCCAAAATGGCCATATTGTTCCCGCTACTGGTTGTTGCGTCGCAGGAAGCGCGCCCAGGTGGGGAGCAGGTCGGCCCTCTCCCCGGAAAACAGGAAGAACACCGACAAGAAGGAGGCCAGCAGCAGCAGCAAAGCCGCCGGGGCCGCCCGGGCGTAGAAGGCTTCCGAGGTGCCCGACCAGATGAGGGTGGCCAAGGTGGAAAAGCCGATGGGGCTCAGCAGGAGGGTGGCCGGCAGTTCCTTCAGCACCGTCAAGAACACCAGGGCGGCGCCGGCCAGGACTCCCGGGATCACCAAGGGCACCGTCACCCGGAACATGGCCTGCCACGGCCCGTAGCCCAGGCTGCGGGCCGCTTCCTCCAGGCGGGGGTTCACCTGGAGCAGGGCCGAGCGCCAGGCCCCCATGGCTTGGGGCAGGAACTGGATTACGTAGGCCAGGAGCAGGAGCACCAAGGTTTGATACATGAAACGAGCGGTGTTGATGGCAAAAAAAATGAGACCCAAAGCCACCACCAGACCCGGCAGGCCGTAGCCGATATAGGTGGCCGCCTCCAGCAGGCGGGCGGCGGGTCCCGAGCTGCGGCTGGTGATCAAGGCCACGGGCAAGGCCAGCAGGACACACAGGAGGGCCCCCAGGAAGGCCACCCCCACGGAGTTGAGGGCCGCCCGGCCCACCGCCGCCAGGGCCTGTCCCCCGTCCATGCCCCGGACCAGCCAGTAGAAAATGACCGTCACCGGCAGGATGATGGCCGCCGTCACCACCGAGCCGCACAGGATCAAGGCCGGCCAGCGCCAAGGTCCAAGGGCGGTCACCGGCGCCCGGCGCTGGGTGCCCGGCCCGTGGCGGTAGTAGCGGGCCCGGCCCCGGGTGCTGAATTCAGCCACCAGGACCAGCAAGGTGCAGAAGACCAGCACCAGGCTCAAGGCCGCCCCGTAGGTGCGGTCGAAGGCCGCCTGGTACTGCAGGTAGATGACCCGGGTGAAAGTATCGAAACGCATGAACGAAACGGCGCCGAAATCGCTGAAGACATATAGGGAAACCAGGAGGCCGCCGGACACGAGAGCCGGCCGCAGGTTGGGCAGCACCACCCGCCGGAAGGTGGCCCACGGGCCGGAGCTCAGGCTCCTGGCCGCCTCCTCTAGGGCGGGATCCATCCGCAGCAGGGCGGCCCGGACGTTGAGGTAGATGTAGGGGTAGCTGAACAAGGTCAACGCCATGACCGCCCCGGGAAACCCGGTGATGTCGGGCACCCGCAGGCCCCATCCCCAGCCGTCCAGCACCTGCTGGACCATGCCCCGGGGACCCAGGGCCGCCAGCAAGGTGTAGGCTCCCAAGTAGCTGGGGATGGCCAGGGGCACCGCCAAGGCCACAGACCAAAAACGCCGCCCCGGCAAGTCGGAGCGGGTCGTCAGCCACGCCAAAGGGACCGACAAAATCAGGGCCAGGCCCGTGACCACGGCAGCCAACAGCAAAGTATGACCCAGCAGCTGCAAGGTGCGGGGTCTGAGCACCAAGGCCCAGACCCCGCCACCGGCAGCAGCGGCCCGTACCGCCAGGTATCCGATGGGCACTACCATCAGGAGCGCCACCACGGCTGCCATCAGCCACAGCAAAACGGTGCCCGCAGGTACCCGGGAGGTGGTTTGGTTGCCGCTTTCAGTCAAGCCTACAGCACACCTACTTCGGTCAAGAGTTCGATGGTGCGATCCAGGTCGTCCAGGTCGCTCAGGTCGATGGCGGGCGCCTCGATCTCAGCCAAGGGGGGCAGGTCCACCGACGGCCGGACGCCTTCCACCAAGGGGTATTCATACGTCTCCCGGGCGAAATATTCCTGGGCCGTGTCGGACAGCAGGAACTCCACCAGGGCCTGGGCCGCCTCGGCGTTGCCGGTGCCGGCCAGGACGGCCACGCCGGCCACGTTCACCAGGGCGCCCGCATCGCCGCCGGTCAGGTAGTAGTTGTCGGCCTTCAGCTCATCGCCCATTTCCGCCTTCAGACGGTATAGATAGTAATGGTTGATGAAGGCCGCGTCCACTTCGCCCCGGCTCACCGCCTCCAGGGCGGCCACGTTGTTGGCGTAGTCCTTGGGCTGGTTGTCCCGGATGCCTTCCAGCCACCGGCGGGCGCCGTCCTCACCTTCCACCAGCCGGAGGGCGGTGACGAAGGACTGGAAGGAAGCGTTGGTGGGCGCCCAGCCCAGCCGGCCCCGCCACTGGGGCTCGGTGAAGCCCCAGATGTCCGACGGCAGGTCGGCGGGATCCACCTTCTCAGTGTTGTAGGCCACAACCCGGGCCCGCCCCGACACGCCTACCCACAGGCCGTCGGGGGAGCGGAAGCGGCTGTCCACCTTGCCCAGGAGTTCACCGGGCAGGGCCCGCAGCAGGCCTTCCTTAGCCAAGGCGCCCAGGGCACCCGCGTCTTGGGCGATGAACACATCGGCCGGGCTGTTGGCCCCCTCCTCCAAGATGGTGGCGGCCACTTCGCCGGTGCTGCCGTACCGCACCACCACGCTGATGCCCGTTTCGGCCTCAAACTGCTCCAGAATGGGGCCGATGAGGGCCTCGTTCCGGCCCGAGTACACCGTCAAGGTTACCGGTTCCGGATCGGCAGGCCGGTCAGCGGTGCCCCCGTCGTCATCGGCGGTGCCGCCGCCCGTGGAGCAGGCAGCCGCCTGCAGGCCTACCAGAAGCAGAACCAGAAGGGGCAGCAGCCATCCTTTGCGGCCCCGGGCCTTCCGCAGGTGAACCACAACATCTCCTCCTCATGCAAATGATTTTCATTTTCAACTCACGGCGATTTTAGAAAGGGCCCGGGGGGCTGTCAAGGGAAAACTGCAAAATCATATCGTTTTCAATCGATAATGGTTACTATTTAATCTGTAAAAGAAAAAGCGGCTTCCCTTGACAGGCGGAAAACCTCTTTTGTAGACTGGCCTTAAGCAAGAAGTGAAAATGATTGTCATTGTCAGGAGAAGCCTATGCCGCCCATCATCACCCTCGAGGGTGTCAGCAAGCGTTTCCATCCCGGTCCCGTTCAGGCGCTGGACCGTATTTCCCTTACCGTTGAGCAGGGCGAGATCCTCACCCTCCTGGGTCCCAGCGGCTGCGGCAAGACCACGACCCTCCGCCTCATCGCCGGGTTCGAACGGCCCGACCCCAACGGCGGGGTCATCCGCATCCAAGGCCGCACGGTGGCCGGCCCATCCACCTGGGTGCCGCCGGAGCGCCGGGGCATAGGCATGGTTTTTCAGGATTACGCCCTCTTTCCCCACCTGACGGTTCTGGAAAATGTGATGTTCGGCTTGAACGGCCGCCGGGACCGGGTCCAGCGGGCCAAGGAAGTCCTGGACATGGTGGGCCTGACCAACTACGACCATCGCTTCCCCCACGAACTGTCGGGCGGCCAGCAGCAGCGGGTGGCCCTGGCCCGGGCCTTGGCCCCGGAGCCGGTGGTGCTTCTGCTGGACGAGCCCTTCAGCAACCTGGACACCCACCTGCGCCACGAGGTGCGGGATGAAGTGGTGAGCATCCTGCGGTCCGCCGGCATCACCTGTGTTTTCGTCACCCATGACCAGAAGGACGCCCTGGCCATTTCCGACCGCATCGCCGTCTTGAACCAGGGCCGCCTGGAGCAGGTGGGCACCCCGCGGGAGATCTACAAGAGCCCGGCCACCATTTTCGTGGCCACCTTCGTAGGCCGCAGCAACCTGCTGGAAGGCACCATCCACGGCAGCAACGGCTGCGTCCTGACGGATTTCGGCTCCCTCTGCCGGGTGGAGCGCTCGGGCCTGCCCGAAGGCACGCCGGTCCTGGTGGCGGTCCGGCCCGACGGGTTCCAGCCCGCCGGCGACGGCCCCCTGCGGGGCTGCGTGGTCAGCACCACCTACGCCGGCAACAACATCGAAGCCGTCATCGAGATGACCACCCTCCACGGCCGGCCCCGCCGGGTGGTGGCCCACTTGAGCCCCGGCACGCCGGTGGCCGTGGGCCAGCAGGTGGCCTTCCGCCTGGAGCCCGAATTCGTATCCGTCGTGCGCAATGCGTGCGAGATGTTCCAGGAAGCCGCGGGATAAGGAGCCAAGTCAAGGGCAATGAAAAAAGCGCGGGTGTGGAAACCCGCGCTTTTGTGCGCCCGGAGGGATTCGAACCCCCGCAAGACGCGGCTCCGGAGGCCGCCGCTCTATCCGACTGAGCTACGGGCGCAACGCCCGCCGATCCTGGTGCATCGGCATTACTAATTATAGCGCACCCCCGGCTGCCGCGCAAAGCGGTCAAGGGCCTCCCGCCGGCCATCCTGTCCTTCCTCCGCCGGCGAGACAGGAAAGAAGCCTTTCATATGCAAAATGAATGGGTTGGGCATTTGTGAGGAGGAGTGTTCCATTGTTTGAAAAAGTGTTGGTCGCCAACCGGGGCGAAATCGCGGTGCGGATCATCCGGGCGTGCCGGGAGCTGGGCATCCGCACCGTAGCCGTTTTCTCCGAAGCCGATGTGGATTCCCTGCACGTGCACCTGGCCGATGAAGCCTACAACATCGGCCCCGCCATGGCCAGCGAGAGCTATTTGAAGGTGCCCGCCATCATCGAGGTGGCCGGCAAGGCGGGGGTGGACGCCATCCATCCCGGCTACGGCTTTTTGGCGGAAAATTCCCACTTCGCCGCCGTGTGCAATACGTGGGGCATCGTCTTCATCGGCCCCAGCCCCCACGCCATCGAGAGCATGGGCTACAAGTCGGTGGCCCGGGAACTGATGGCCAAGGCCGATGTGCCCGTCATTCCCGGCATGGCCGAACCCCTGGCCAACGACGAGGAGGCTGCCGCCATCGCCGAGGAGCTGGGCTACCCCGTGCTGGTGAAGGCAGTGGCCGGCGGCGGCGGCCGGGGCATCCGGGTGGCCGCCGACCCCGACTCCCTGGCCGAAAGCCTTGTCTCGGCCCGCCGGGAGGCCCTGGCCTCCTTCGGCAACGGGGATCTGTACCTGGAAAAGTACCTGGAGGATCCACACCACGTGGAAATTCAAATTCTGGCCGACGGCGAGGGCAACATCATCCACCTGGGGGAGCGGGAATGCTCGGTCCAGCGGCGGCGGCAGAAAATCCTGGAGGAAGCCCCCTCGCCCATCCTCACCTCGGAATTGCGGGAACAGATGGCCCAGGCCGCCGTGCGGGCGGCCCAGGCCGTGGACTATACCGGCGCCGGCACCGTGGAGTTCCTGGTGGACCGCCACGGCAACTTCTACTTCTTGGAGATGAACACCCGCATCCAGGTGGAGCACCCCCTGACGGAGATGCTGACGGGCATCGACATCGTTAAGGAGCAGATCCGCATCGCCGCCGGCGAGCCCCTGGGGGTCAAACAGGAAGACGTCCGGTTCAACGGCTGGGCCATGGAGTGCCGTATTAATGCCGAAGACCCCGACAACCGCTTCATGCCCTCCCCCGGCACCATCACCGGCTACCGCGCTCCCGGCGGGCCGGGCGTCCGGGTGGACGAGGGCATCTACGCCGGCTACACGGTGCAGCCTTTCTACGATTCCCTGCTGTGCAAGATCGTCACCTGGGGCCAGGACCGGCAGGAGGCGGCGGCCCGCATGGACCGGGCCCTGTCGGAACTGCAGCTGACGGGCGTGAAGACCACGGCGGAACTCCACCGGCACATCCTGCGGCACCCTGATTTCCAGGCGGGCCGGGTCCATACCCGCTGGCTGGAAGAGAGCCTGCTGGCCTCGTCGTAAGCCAACGGCCTATTCGCCCGGGCTCCCCGGCGCCGCCGGCTCCTGGACCTGGGCGAAGTAACGGCCGATGCCCACAAAGATGGCCCAGGCCACCCGCTCCTGGTAGGACCGCCCCATGAGGAGCCGCTCCTCTTGGGGATTGCTCAGAAAGCCCACCTCCACGGTGGCCGCCGGCATGCGGGCACGGCGCAGGACGATGTGGTCGATGTGGTGGTTCACGGCCCGGTCCGTCTGCCCCGTGATGTGGACCAGTTCCCGCTGGATGGCTTCGGCCAGCAGGCGGCTGGCCGGCGGGGATTCGGGATGGTAGAAGGTTTGGCCCCCGGACCAGCGGGGTGAGCCGATGGCGTTGGCGTGGATGCTGACCAGGATGTCGGCCCCCGAGTTGTTGATCATGTCCACCCGGGCCAGGAGATCCCGGCGCTTCCGCTCCGCCAGGGGGCCGGCGTCCATGCCGCTCAAGTCCATGTCCTCGGTGCGGCTCATGTGGACCACGGCCCCGGCCTCGGTGAGGTAATTCCGGAGCATGAGGGCGATGCTCAGCACCACGTCCTTTTCCAGGGTGCCCTGCCCGCCCACGCTGCCGGGATCGGGCCCGCCGTGGCCGGGATCGATGAAGATGGTCCGGCCCGCCAGGAGCCCGGCCGCCATGGCCTCCAGCCCGGCCCGGTAGGCCCGGGCGAAGCTGCCCGTCAACAGCAGCAGCATGGCTGCCATGGCCATGGACCATAGGAGCGGCCGCGGCACCCGCAAAACCCGCCCTTGCACAGTAGGCGACTCCCCCGCCGGTTAGACTTGTTTCCCTACCGATGGGTATGCAGGCGAATCCTGCCTATGCGCCCCGGCAGGCCGCCGGCCGACGGCCTGCCCGCGGCAACTGCGCGGAAAAACAAAAAACCCGGGGGTGCGGCTGGTGGCGCCGCCGCAGCCCCCGGTCCATACCGGCGCTTCAATTCAACGCTTGGAGAACTGAGAAGCCTTGCGGGCCTTCTTGAGGCCGTACTTGTAGCGTTCCTTCATGCGGGGATCCCGGGTCAGGAAGCCCTTCTTCTTAAGGGCCGGCCGGTATTCCGGCTCCACTTCCAGCAAAGCCCGGGCCACACCGTGCCTGACCGCTCCCGCCTGGCCGGAGAAGCCGCCGCCCGTCACGGTGGCAATCACATCAAACTTCTTGGCCACACCCAGCACCTCCAGGGGGGCGGTGACGGCCTTTTGGTGGGATTGATAGGGGAAATATTCTTCCAATGGGCGGTTGTTGATCAGGACGCGGCCGTGGCCGGGGACCAACTGGACCCGGGCTACCGACTTCTTGCGTCGTCCCGTTCCCCTATACTGCATTTGCGTTGCCAAGATGTATCCTCCTTGTGCGGCGCCGGCCCTTCTAGGACTGCCGGCCAAGGCCGCCCCTCAGGGCCCCGGGGCCGCCGTCAGTCGGCCTCGGACAGCCGGAACGCCGCTTCGATGGGCTCAGGCTTTTGGGCTTGGTGGGGGTGCTCCGTCCCCCGGTATACCTTCAGGTTGCGGAAAAGCTGGCGGCCCAGGCGGTTCTTGGGCAACATGCCCTTGACGGCCTTCTCCACCGCCCGCTCAGGGTTGCGGGCCAGCAGCCGGCGGTAGGGCACGGCCTTCAGCCCGCCGGGATAGCCGCTGTGGCGGTACGCCATCTTTTGATCCAGCTTGTTGCCCGTCAAGACGACCTCTTCGGCGTTGACCACGATGACGTGGTCGCCGTGGTTCACATGGGGGGTGAAGTCGGGGCGGTGCTTGCCCCGCAGCACATGGGCGATGCGGGCCGCCAGCCGCCCCAAGGGCTGGCTGGAGGCGTCCACGATGTACCACTTGCCGGTTCCCTGGCCTGGACGGGCCATGTATGTTTTGCTCAAGGTCAATACCTCCACCGGTTCACAAGACAGGAACCATTGTAATACAGGCCTTTTACAGCGTCAACGGCCATACTTGACCTCCACCAGGCTCAGCCCTTGGGCCGGCGCCGTGGGGCCGGCCGCCCGCCGGTCCCGGGCGTTGAGCACCTCTTCCAGCCAGCCCAGGCCCCGGTAGCCCCGGCCGATCTCCAGCAGGGTGCCCACCATGTTGCGCACCATGTGGTACAGGAAGCCGTCGGCCTCAAAGGTAATGTGCAGCATCCGGCCCCAGGCCATGACCTGCTCATCCACATCCACCCGCATGAGGTTGCGGACGGTGGTCTTGGTGGCGGCCCCCGCCGCCTGGAAGGAGGCGAAGTCCCGCCTGCCCTGGAGCAGGCGCCCCGCCCATTTGATGGCCTGCACATCCAAGGGATGGGGATGGTGCAGGACGTACCGGGCGATGAAGGGCCAGCCGTGGGGGCCGGTCAGGATGGAATAGCGATAAATTTTCGACACGGCGTCGTACCGGGCGTGGAAGTCGGGGTGGGTCTCCTCGGCCCGGTACACTACCAGGTCCTGGGGCAGCAGCCCCCGCAGGGCCGTCACCAGGCGGTCGACGGGAATGGAGCCGTACAAGTCCCAATGGACCACCTGCCCCCCGGCGTGGACGCCTGCGTCGGTGCGGCCCGCCGGGGTGACCTGGACGGGGTGGCCCGCCAGCCGGCCCAGAGCCTCTTCCAGCACAGCCTGCACCGTACGCATGCCGGGCTGCACCTGGAAGCCGTGGTAGTCGGTGCCGTCGTAGGCCACCAGCATCTTGATCCGCCGTCGCTCCCCCTTGCCCCTTGTGCCGCTCATTAGCCCACCCCCTGCCTGCCCAGCCACAGTATGACCGCGAAAAACGCCACGGTCACCGCCCAGGCCGCCATATCGGCCCTTTTGAATCGGAGCACCCGGTAGCGGGTGCGGCCCTCCCCGCCCCGGTAGCAGCGGGCTTCCATGGCCAGGGCCAGGTCATCGGCCCGGCGGAAAGCGCTGACGAAGAGGGGCACCAGGATGGGCATCAGGGCCCGGGCCCGCTGGATGGGGCCGCCCCTTTGAAAGTCCGCCCCCCGGGCCATCTGGGCCTTCATGATCTTCTCCGCCTCTTCCAGCAGGGTGGGGATGAAGCGCAGGGCTATGGTCATCATCATGGCAAACTCATGGGCCGGCAGCCCCAGCCGCCCGGCGGGCAGCAGCAGCCGCTCCAGCCCGTCGGTCAGTTCCACCGGCGAGGTGGTCAAGGTCAGCAACGACGAGGTCAAAATCAGCAAGGCCAGCCGCAGCCCCAGCAAGGCCCCCTGATAGAGACCTTCGTCGGTGACTGCCACCGGTCCCCACCGGGCCACTGTCCGGGCGTCGGGCCCGCCCGTCACCAAGGCGTGGAAGACCAAGGTGAACAGGATGAGGATCAAGATGGGCCGCAGGCTGCGCAGGACCAGCCGCCACGGAACCCGGCCCGCCACCACGGCCGTCCCGGTGAAGGCGGCGGCGGCAGCGAACCCCACAAAATTGTGGATGAAGAACAAAAGGACCACGTAAAGGAAGGTGACCACGATTTTGGTGCGGGGATCCAGCCGGTGGACGGGCGACGGGGCGGGGTAGTACTGCCCGATGAGAATGTCCCTGATCATGAGCCGGCCGCTGCTGCCTTGGCAACGATGATTTCCTCGGCTTCATCGGTGTCCAGGGCCGCCGGCGGCACGTCCCAGCCGCAGCGGCGCAGGGCCGCCATCAGTTGGGCCGTGACGGGCACACCCAAGCCGAACCGCTGCAGTTCCTCCCCCCGGGCGAACACTTCCCGGGGCGGACCGTCCATCACTACCCGCCCTTGGTCCATGACCACCACCCGCTGGGCGATCTGGGCCACCTCGTCCATATTGTGGGAAACGAAGACGATGGTCAAGTTGCGCTCCCGGTGCCAGCGGGCTATGGCTTCCAGCAGGCGGCGCCGTCCCCGGGGATCCAGGCCGGCGGTGGGCTCGTCCAAAATAAGCACCTGGGGCGCCAGGGCCAGGATGCCCGCCAGGGCCACCCGCCGCAGCTGGCCGCCGCTCAGTTCGAAGGGGGAGCGGTCCAGCAGGTCGGGGCTCAAATCCACCGCCGCCACCGCTTCCGCCACCCTCTCCGCCACTTCTTCCTCGGAGAGGCCCATCATCCGGGGTCCGTAGGCCACGTCATCCCGCACCGTGGGCTCAAACACCTGCTGCTCGGGAAACTGAAAGGCCAGGGCGATTTTCCGGCGCAGGGCCCGGCGATCGTAGCCCTTTGACCAAATGTCGACCCCGTCCACCAGCACCCGTCCCGCCGTAGGCCGCAGCAGGCCGTTCAACTGCTGAATGAGGGTGGACTTGCCCGACCCGGTGCCCCCCACCAAGGCCAGCCGTTGGCCGTAGGCGATGGACAGGTGCACCCCGTCCAGGGCCTTGACCGCCCAGGGGGTGTCGGGCCGGTAGATGTAGCTTACGTTTTCGACGACAATCGACATAGGGCATCCACCAACTCATCCACCGTCAGCAAATGGGCGGGCAAGGGCAGGCCCCGGCGCCGCAGGCCCTGCACCAGCCGGTTCACCGGCGGCGGCTCCACGCCCGCGGCCGCCAGCCGCTCCGTGTCGGTGAGCACTTGGGCCGGGGGACCTTCCAGGGCTATGCGCCCCTCCTCCATGAGCACCACCCGGTGGGCCACCGCCGCCTCCTCCATGAAGTGGGTGGAAAAGATGACGGTGATCCCTTCCTCGCCGTTGACCCGCAGCAGGGCCGCCAGCACTTCCGCCCGGCCCTGGGGATCCAGCATGGCCGTCGGCTCATCCAGCACCATCACTTTGGAGCGCATGGCCAGGATGCCGGCGATGGCCACCCGCTGCTTCTGGCCTCCCGACAGTTGATGGGGAGAACGGTAGCGGTGGGCCGCCATGTCCACCACCGCCAGGGCGTCGTCGATGCGGGCCAGGATTTCTTCCGGCGGCAGGCCCAGATTTTCCGGGCCGAAGGCTACATCTTCCTCTACGGTGGTGCCCACCATCTGGTTGTCGGGATTTTGGAAGACCATGCCGACGGCCTGCCGCACCAGCCAGCGGTTTTGCGGATCCCGCGTGTCCAGGCCGTCCACGGTGACGCTGCCTTCAGTGGGAAGAAGAAGTCCGTTCAAATGACGAACCAACGTGCTCTTGCCCGAGCCGTTGGCCCCGATGATGGCCACAATATCACCCCGGTCCACCGTCAGGTTGACGCCCCGCAGGGCGGCCACCTCACGGTCGGAGCCGGGGTTGTATACGTGGCGCAGGTTATGGATGGCGACAATGGGCTGCAACCCGACCCGCCCCTCTAGGAGACGAGTTCGACGATGGCCATGGGCGCACCATCGCCACGGCGAGGCGCCAGCTTGAGCACTCGGGTATAGCCGCCCTGACGATCCTGGTACTTGGGTCCGAGATCTTCGAACAGTTTCGTTACCACATCTTCATCCAAGATGTAGCTCAAGGCTTGTCGACGGGCATGGAGGGTGCCCCGCTTAGCCAGGGTGATCATCCGTTCCGCCATGCGCGCCGTGGCCCGGGCCCGGGTCAGCGTCGTTTCGATGCGCCCTTTGTCCAGCAGGGCCGTGGTCAAATTGCGCAGCATGGCCTGCCGCTGGTCCGAGGGACGGCTGAGACGAGAATAAGCCAACCCATTCACCCCCTATCCCCGCTTGCTGAGTTTACTGCTCCGATTCCTTCAAGGACAAGCCCAGGAGGGCCAGTTTCTGCTCCACTTCGTCCAGGGACTTGCGCCCCAGGTTGCGCACCTTGAGCATCTCCTCGGGCGTCTTCTCCACCAGTTCGCCGATGGAGTTGATCCCCGCCCGCTTCAGGCAGTTGAAGGAGCGCACCGACAGATCCAGCTCTTCGATGCTCATCTCCAGGAGACGGTTGCGCTCGTCCTCTTCCTTCTCCGCCATGATCTCCACATCGGCCACCTCATCGGTCAGGCCGATGAACAGGTTCAAGTGCTCCACCAAAATGCGGGCGGCCAGGCTGACGGCCTCGTCGGGCTTGATGGACCCGTTGGTCCACACTTCCAAGGTCAGCCGGTCGTAGTCGGTCACCTTGCCAACCCGGGTGTCCTCCACCCGGAAGTTGACCCGCCGCACCGGGGTGAAAATGGAGTCCACGGGAATGACGCCGATGGGATCGTCCAGGCGCTTGTTCCGCTCGGCGGGCACGTAGCCCCGGCCCTGGCCGACGGTCATCTCAATGGAGAGTTGACCATCCTCGTCCAAGGTGCAGATGTACAGGTCGGGGTTGACGATCTCCACCTCGTCGCTGGCTTCGATGTCCTGGGCCCGCACCTCGCCGGGACCCGTCACGTTCAGCCGGAGCACCTTCTCCCCGTCGCCGTGGACCCGGAGGCTCAACCCTTTCAGGTTCAAAATGATCTCCGTGGAGTCCTCAACCACCCCCGGCAAGGTTGAGAACTCGTGCAGCACGCCGTCGATCCGCACCGAAGTGACAGCAGCCCCGGGCAAAGAAGATAGCAGCACCCGGCGCAGGGAGTTGCCCAGGGTCGTGCCGTAGCCCCGCTCCAACGGCTCCACCACAAAACGACCGTAGCGGCCATCTTCGGAGATTTCAGCAACCTCGATCACGGGCTTTTCCATTTCCAGCATGTGGGCAGAACCTCCCATTGGTACATCAGGCCTGTCCCGGCCCTTCCCCCCGGGGGCCAGGCGGCTTTATCATACGCGCCGACGCTTGGGCGGACGGCAGCCGTTGTGGGGAACCGGGGTAACATCCTTAATGACGGTCACTTCCAGCCCCACCCCCTGGAGGGAGCGGATGGCAGCTTCCCGTCCCGAACCCGGACCCTTCACCCAAACTTCCACTTCCCGCATGCCGTGCTCCATAGCCTCACGGCCTGCCGCCTCGGCCGCCATCTGGGCGGCGAAGGGGGTGCCCTTCTTGGACCCCTTGAAGCCTTGGGTGCCGGCCGAGCCCCAAGCCAGCGTGTTGCCCTGGAGGTCGGTAATGGTCACCAAAGTATTGTTGAAGGTGGACTTGATATGGGCAATGCCCTTCTCTACATTTTTCCGTTCCCGTTTACGGGCTCTGGTACCACGGCGACGCCGCGGCTGCTGTCGAGACATAAGCTAATCCTCCCTCAGCGGCGGCGCTTGGCGCCGACAGTACGCCGGGGCCCCTTCCGCGTCCGGGCATTGGTCTTGGTCTGCTGTCCCCGCACGGGCAGGCCGCGGCGATGCCGGAGACCCCGATAGGAGCCGATTTCCATCAGCCGCTTGATGTTCATCTGAACTTCTTGTCGCAGTTCGCCTTCGACCTTGTACTCCCGGTCGATGATTTCCCGCAGGCGGTTCACTTCTTCTTCCGTCAAATCCTTGACCCGGGTGTCCTTGTTGATTCCCGTGCGTTCCAGCAGTTGACGGGCCCTGGAGCGCCCGATGCCAAAAATGTACGTAAGGCCGACCTCCACGCGCTTTTCCCGTGGCAGATCCACGCCGGCTATACGGGCCAAACCCTTCACCTCCTAGCCCTGTCGCTGCTTGTGCCTAGGATTGACGCAAATGACCCGCACACGGCCCTTGCGCCGAATGATCTTGCACTTGTCACACATCTTCTTTACTGATGGCCGTACCTTCACTGGGAAGACCCCCTAAGATTTGGGTCTGATGCTTCTCAACTGCGATGCCGGTATGTAATCCGGCCTCGGGTCAAATCGTAAGGCGACAGTTCGAGGGTGACCCGGTCACCGGGCAGGATACGGATGAAATGCATACGAATCTTGCCCGAGGCGTGAGCCAAAATGCGGTGCCCGTTTTCCAATTCCACTCGGAACATGCCGTTGGGCAGCGGCTCCACCACGGTACCCTCAACCTCAATCACATCCCGCTTTGCCACGGCCGGTCCTACCCCCTTTCAACAATCGCCTCATCCGGGTCGTCGTGGCCGACGCCGCCCCCGGCTTCCGCCAGGGCCTGCCGGACCAACTGATCGTCCACCGGGCGCCCTTCCGCCAGCCGCTGGCTGATCTCCGGGCTGGCGGGGCCGTGGGGCTGAACATGGCGGACGTTTTTCCGCTTCGGCCGGCGCACCGTCCTGGCCGAGCCGTCCGCCACCTGGATGTAGCGATCACTTTCTACCTTCAACACTACGTATAAACGGCCCTTATCTCGACCAGCCTTGGATATGACCACTTGTCCTGGCTGGAACGGAGCCTCATTACCCACGGTCAGGGTCCCCCGGGACATAATAAAAGTGTTGCCGGTTCAGGGTTCCTGATATTCCCTTGGCTTATCCGCCCTTGGCCTGGGCTACGGCGGACTCCACCCGCTGGGCTACTTCAGGAATGGTGCCCACCCCCACCACGCTGGTGAGAATGCCCTTGTCCCGGTAGTAGCCGATGACCGGCTCCGTCTGCTCCCGGTAAACCGCCAGGCGCTTGCGCACCGTATCCTCCTGGTCGTCGGCCCGCTGGATGAGCCGGCCGCCGCACTCGCAAGTTTCGGGGGACGGGGGCGGGTCGAATTCCAGGTGGTACGTCCGCCCGCAAACCTCGCAAACCCTGCGGCCCAGGGCCCGGGCCACGATGGCGTCGTCATCCACCTCCAGGAGGATCACCGCGTCCAGCCCGATGCCCGCCGCCGCCAGCATCTCATCCAAGGCCCTGGCCTGGGGCTCCGTCCGGGGGAACCCGTCCAGCACAAACCCCGCGGCGGCATCGTCCTGCTCCAGGCGCTCCCGGACCAGGCCTACGACAATCTCGTCGGGAACATAGCGGCCGCTTTCCACGTACTCCTTGGCCTGGCGCCCCATGGGGGTGCCTTCCTTGATGGCCTGGCGGAAGATGTCCCCGGTAGCGATATGGGGCACCTGGTGATTGGCTGCCAGCCGCTCCGCCTGAGTACCTTTGCCCCCGCCGGGAGGGCCCAAGAACACAACGCGCATTCCGCCCACCTGCCTACCTTTTCGTGACTATCTCTTCATGAAGCCCTCGTAATGCCGCATGAGCAAGTGGGCTTCAATCTGCTTCATGGTCTCCAAGGCTACACCGACAACGATCAGCAGGGCCGTGCCGCCGAAGAACAGCCCCGGAATATCCACGAGCCGGCCGAAAAACACCGGCATGGTGGCGATGAAGGCCAGGAACAGGGCCCCGAACAAGGTCAACCGGATGATGACCCGGTCCAGGTATTCCGCCGTGGGCCGGCCGGGCCGGATGCCCGGAATATAGCCCCCGTTCTTGCGGATGTTGTCGGCCACGTCCGCCGGGTTGAACTGAATGGCCGTGTAAAAGTACGTAAAGAATATGATCAGCAGGGCGTAAAGCACCGTGTGCAGCGCCGTGCCGAAACTGAAAATCTCCGCCAGCCGCTGGGCCCAGGGCCGGTCGATGAAAGCCGCCAGCGTGGGCGGCAGCGCCAGGATGGAAGAGGCGAAGATGACGGGGATGACGCCGGCCATATTCACCCGGATGGGAATATGGGTGCTCTGACCGCCGTACATCCGGCGCCCCACCACCCGCTTGGAGTACTGCACCGGAATGCGCCGCTGCCCTTCCTGAATCCAGATGACCGCCACGATGACGGCCAAGCCCAGCAAGGCCAGCAAGATGACATTCCACCAGCTGAGGAAGCCGAACTGCAACAACTGGATTACGTTCAGCACGCCGTCGGGCAGCCGGGACACGATGCCGGCGAAAATAATCAAGGAGATGCCGTTGCCGATGCCGTGCTCCGTAATCTGCTCCCCCAGCCACATGAGGAAGGTGGTCCCTGCCGTCAAGGTCAAGGCGATGAGGAGGGACGACCCGATGCCCGGCGATAGGACGGCGTCGTTCCGGGACAGGACCACCGCCGTACCCAGCCCCTGGATCAAGGCCAGGCCCACGGTGCCGTACCGGGTCACCTGGGTGATCTTCTTGCGGCCTTCCTCCCCCTCCTTGGACCACTCCTCAAAGGTGGGCACCACCACCGTCAGCAGCTGCATGATGATGGAGGCGTTGATATAGGGCATGATGCCCATGGCGAAAACCGAAACGGCGCTCATGGCCCCGCCGGCGATGACGTCCAGCAGGCCGAACAGGGACCCCGCCTGGAACAAAAACTGAATGCGGTTGGGGTCGACGCCGGGGACCGGGATATGGGCACCGATCCGGAAAATTATAAACATGGCCAAAGTAAAAAATATCCGGCGCCGCAGGTCTGGAATCTTGAATACCTGTGCAAGGCCGCCTAACACTAAATCACCTCAGCCCGGCCGCCAACCGCCTTGATCTTTTCCACGGCCGCCCGGCTGAAGCGGTGCGCCCTGATGGTCAACGGGTGCTCCAGTTCGCCCCGGGCGAGAACTTTCACGCCGTCGGCCCGACCTTTGAGGATCCCCTGCTCGTACAACAGCTCAGGCGTCACCTCGGTATTGGGTGGAAAGCGGTTGAGCTGTTCCAAGTTGATCTCCGCAAAATGCTGACGAAACCGGGCGTTGGTGAAGCCCCGCTTGGGCACCCGCATGTACAGGGGCATCTGGCCGCCCTCGAACCCGGGGCGAATCTTGGCCCCCGACCGGGATTTCTGCCCTTTTTGACCCCGCCCGGACGTCTTGCCTGCACCCGAGGCGTGGCCCCGGCCCACCCGCATGGGCCGCCGGCGGCTGCCCCGGTCCGGACGCAGTTCATGAATTCCCGCCATTGCAGTTGTTCCTCCTTATACCCGGACCAGGCAAGGCATGGGGCGCCTCAGGCCAAAATCTCCTCTACGGCCTTGCCCCGCAGGCGTGCCACCTCTTCGGCGCTCTTCAGGTTCTGCAGGCCGTCAAGGGTGGCCAGCACCACATTGGTGGCGTTGTTGGAACCTAGTGATTTCGTAAGAATGTCCCGAATACCTGCCAGCTCCAGGACGGCCCGGACGGCCGCTCCGGCGATTACACCGGTACCGGCGCCGGCGGGCTTCAGCAGCACCCGGGCGGCACCGAACTCACCGATCACCGTATGGGGAATGGTACCCCCAACCATGGGCACTTCCACCAAGGACTTCTTGGCCTTGTGGATGGCCTTGCGGATGGCGTCGGGAATTTCCGGCGCCTTGCCCTGGGCGGCGCCTACCCGCCCGTTGCGGTCGCCCACCACCACCAGGGCGGTGAAGTTGAACCGGCGACCACCTTTGACTACCTTGGCCACCCGGTTGATGGTGACTACTCGCTCTTCAAATTCCTTGTCTTCCGTTTCGCGGCGTCTTGCCAACCCCCGGCTCACCTCCTTCGGCTCAGAACTCCAGGCCGGCTTCCCGGGCGCCTTCGGCCAAAGCCTGCACCCGGCCGTGATAGAGGAAACCGCCCCGGTCGAAACTGACCTTCTTGATGCCCTGGGCAATTGCCCGTTCCGCCAACAGGCGGCCCACCTGACGGGCGGCCTCTTTGTTGCCCGTGGATTCCAACTGGGACCGCAATTCCGGGTCCAAGGTCGAAGCCGCGGCCAGAGTGGTGCCCGTATCATCCCGGATGATCTGGGCGTAAACATGCTTATGGCTGCGGAACACGCTCAAGCGGGGCCGCTCGGCGGTTCCGAAAATCTTCTTGCGAATACCGAGACGCCGCCGTGCGCGGCGGTCATGCCGGGTCTTGATCTTCCTGGCCACCAACTGACACCTGCCTATGCTGCGCTATCTACCCGCTTTAACCGCCTTGTAGGCGGGGCGCTCGTCGCTGTAGCGGATGCCCCGCGGGCCGTCGGCGTAGCGGTACCGGGAAATGGGCCGGCGGGCCCGGATGGCGGCGGCTACGTTGCCCACCAGTTCCTTGCTGATGCCCTTGACCACGATGGTGTTGGGCTGGGGCACCTCCAGCTCGATGCCCTCGGGGGGCGTCACTTCCACCGGGTGGGAAAAGCCGAGGCTGAGGCTCAACTTCTTGCCCTGCAGGGCCGCCCTGTACCCCACGCCTTCCAGCACCAAGGTGCGGCTGAACCCTTCGGACACCCCGGTCACCATGTTGGCGATGAGGCTGCGGGTCAGCCCGTGCATGGCGCGGGACTCAGGGCTGTCGTCCTTGCGCTGCACCTGGATGGTGTCGCCCTCCACCGTCACGGTCAAGGCGGGGTGCACCTTGCGGCTCAGCTTGCCCTTGGGGCCTTCCACCCGGACTTCCTGGCCGGCCACCTCAACCTTGACACCGGCGGGTACGGCAATGGGATTCTTGCCCACTCGCGACATGCCTCAGACCTCCTACCAAACGTAGCAGACGACTTCGCCGCCGATGCCTTCCTTGCGGGCTTGGCGGTCGCTCATCAGGCCCCGAGAGGTGGAAAGGATGGCGATGCCCAAGCCCCCCAGCACGCGGGGAATCTCATCCTTCTTGGCATAAACCCGCAGGCCGGGGCGGCTTACCCGGCGCAGACCGGTGATGACCCGCTGCTTGCCGGGCCCGTACTTCAGGTACAGCCGGAGCATGCCCTGCTTGTCATCATCGATCCACTGGAAGTCGTGAATGAAGCCCTCTTCCTTCAAAATCTGGGCGAGAGCCCGCTTCATTCGGGACCCCGGGATATCCACCTTTTCGTGATAGGCCGTGTTGGCATTGCGGATTCGCGTCAGGAAATCCGCAATGGGATCCGTCATCGTCATGGAATGAACCTCCTGCAACTCCTGGCGGCCCCAGCAGCGAGCATCACCAGCTGGCCTTCCTGACCCCCGGCAACTGCCCCCGGAGAGCCATGGCCCGGAAACAGTGACGGCACAGGTCGAAACGCCGCAGATACCCCCGCGGGCGGCCGCAGATGGCGCAGCGGTTCCGCTTCTGCACGGGGTACTTGGGCTCGCGCTTGGCCTTTTCAATCAACGCTTTCCGTGCCATTCCTTCACCTCAGCCCAATCTTGATTCGTTATGCCGGCCTTAGGGGCAGGCCCATCAGGCGCAACAGTTCCCGAGCCTCTTCGTCGGTCTTGGCGGTGGTGACGATGGTGATGTCCATGCCGCGGATTTTCTCGATGTCGTCGTAGTCGATCTCGGGAAAGACCAACTGCTCCTTCAGGCCCATGGTGTAGTTGCCGCGCCCGTCAAAGGAGTTGGGATTCAAGCCCCTGAAGTCCCGCACCCTGGGAATGGCTACGTTGATGAGCCGGTCCAGAAAGTGATACATCCGCTCGCCCCGCAAGGTCACCTTGCAGCCGATGGGCATGCCCTCCCGCAGGCGGAAGGAGCTTACGGACTTCTTGGCCCGGGCGATAACCGGCCGCTGCCCCGTGATGAGGGCCAGTTCGTTGACCGCCGAGTCCAGCAGGCGGGGGGTCTGGGTGGCTTCACCCACCCCCATGTTGACGACAACCTTGGATATCTTCGGCACGGCCATTATGTTGGTGTAGCCAAAGGCTTCCCGGAGCGCAGGCACAACTTCTTTTTCATAGCGTTCCCGCAGCCGGGATCGGGGCACCGCCTTCTGGACTGCCACAGCCTTCACCCTCCAACTATCAGCCGATGGTCTCCCCGCAGCGCTTGCATGCCCGGCGGTAGGACCCATCCTGCATCTTCTTCTTCGCTACCCGCGTCGGCTTGTTGCACCGGCGGCAAACCAGCATGACATTGGATATGTGCAGGGGCGCCGGCTGCTCCACTATGCCGCCCTGCATCATTTCCCGCGTCGGCCGCTGGTGCTTCTTGACGATGTTCACACCCTCGACGATGACGCGGTTTTCCCGGGGAAGGACCTTCTGGACCTTGCCCTGCTTGCCCCGGTCCTTGCCCGTCAGCACGAGCACCGTATCGCCGGTACGGATCTTCAAGCCCATGCCCAGGACCTCCTAAAGCACCTCAGGCGCAAGAGATATGATGCGCATGAAATTCTTTTCCCGCAACTCCCTTGCTACCGGGCCGAAGATGCGGGTCCCGCGGGGCTCCAAATTGTCCCGGAGCAAGACGGCGGCATTGTCGTCGAATTTGATGTAGGTGCCGTCGGGCCGGCGCAGCCCGTGCTTGGTGCGGACGATGACCGCCCGGACCACGTCGCCCCGCTTCACCATGCCGCCGGGAGTGGCTTCCTTGACGGACCCGACGACAATATCGCCGATGCCGCCGTAACGGCGCTTGGAACCGCCCAGGACCTTGATCACCATGAGCTTCCGGGCGCCCGTGTTGTCCGCCACGTTCACTCGAGTATGGGTCTGAACCATCGCTGGTGCCTCCTACCGGCAGCTTCAGCTCTCGCCGACAGCCAATTCGTCCAGTTCAACGGCCTCGCTCTGGGCCTGCTCCTCCACCCGGAGGGCGGTAGCCTCCGAGTGCTCCAGCACTTCTACCACCCGCCACCGCTTGTGCCGGCTGAGAGGGCGGGTTTCCATAATTCTCACCAAGTCCCCGATGCGGGCCTGGTTGTTCTCGTTGTGGGCCATGTACTTCTTGGACCGCTTGATGCGGCGGCCGTACAGCGGGTGGGCGGCGATGCGCTCCACCAGCACGACCACCGTCTTGTCCATCCGGTCGGAAACTACGCGACCCACCAGGCTCTTGCGCTTGCCCCGCTCTTTCATAAGGATCCTCCTACCCCTGGCCGGCCTTCAGCTTCCTAGCGGACATGACGGTCTTGACCCGGGCGATGTCCTTGCGGACCTGGCGGAACCGCATGGGGTTCTCCAGACGCCCCGTCGCCCGCTGGAATCGCAGGTTGAAAAGCTCCGCCTGGAGCTCTTCCAGCTTCTTGGCCAATTCCTCGTCGGACAAACCGACCAAATTCTTTGCCTTCATCAGTTTTCACCGCCCGGCTGTCCCCGGTGGACGAACCTGGTTCTTACCGGCAGCTTGTGGCCCGCCAGGCGCATGGCTTCCCTGGCCAGTTCCAGGGGAACCCCGGAAATTTCGAACATGATGCGGCCCGGCTTCACCACGGCCACCCAGTATTCCGGCGACCCCTTGCCGCTGCCCATCCTGGTTTCAGCCGGCTTCTTGGTGATGGGCTTATCGGGGAAGATGCGGATCCAAACCTTGCCGCCGCGCCGGATATGCCGGGTCATGGCGATACGGGCCGCCTCGATCTGGCGGGAGGTGATCCAGCCCGCCGTGGTGGCCTGGAGGCCGTAATCACCGTGATGCAGGGTGGTGCCACGGGAGGCCTTGCCCCTCATCCGCCCGCGCTGCACCTTGCGCCAGCGCACCCGCTTAGGCATCAACATGGGCTACTCGCCTCCCCCTTCCACCTGATCAGCTGCCACGTTTTCGTCTACCTTCGATGCTTCTCCAACCGCCTCTTCGGCGTCGGTAGCCTCCTCGGCACCGCCGGCGGCCTGGGCCTCGGCGACGGCCACGGCGGCCCCTTCGGTGCCGGCAGCTTCGGCGGGCTGCTCAGCCACCCGGGCCCGGCGACGGCGGGGGCGCTTGATGGACGTGGACTCCACGCCCATTTCCTGCTTGCCCTCGCCCAGGTTGATCCAGACCTTGACGCCGATCTGCCCGTAGGTGGTGTAAGCCTCGGCGAAGCCGTAATCGATGTTGGCCCGAAGAGTGTGGAGGGGTACCGAACCTTCGGCGGTCCATTCGCTGCGGGACATTTCCGCGCCGCCCAGGCGGCCGGAAACCATGATCTTGATGCCCTCGGCACCGGCCCGCATAGCCCTGTTGGCTGCCTGCTTGATGGCCCGGCGGAAGGCAACCCTGCGCTCCAGCTGCAGGGCGATGCCCTCGGCCACCAACTGGGCGCTCAGCGCCGGCTCCCGCACCTCAACAACATTAATGTGAATCTGCTTGCCCGTCAATTGCTCCAGCTCTTGCCGCAGCCGGTCAACCCCGGTGCCGCCCCGGCCGATGACGATGCCCGGCTTGGCGGCATGGATGGTCAAACGGATCCGGTTGGCGAAACGTTCAATCTCAATGACGGCGATGCCCGCATCGTACAGGGCCTCCTTGACATGGCGGCGGATGCGGGTGTCCTCATGGAGCAGCTGGGCGTACTCCGGGCCGCGGGAAAACCAGCGGGCCTGCCAGTCCCGGCTGATGCCCAGGCGGAACCCGATGGGATGGACCTTTTGACCCATGGCTTACCCCTCCTCTCTCTCTTTCACCACCACGGTGATGTGGGCGGTGGGTCGAATGTAAATGTCGCGGCGGCCTCGGGCCCGGGGGCGCAGCCGCTTGTAGCGGGGCCCCTCGTCCACGTAGGCTTTGGCCACGTACAAATCGTCCTCGGCCATTTCGTAATTATGGGTGGCGTTGGCCACCGCCGACCGCAGCACTTTTTCGATGGTGCGGCTGGCCCGGCGGGGCGTGAAGCGCAAAGTGCTCAAGGCATCGGCCACCGGCTTGCCCCTGATCAGGTCGATCACCAGCCTCGCCTTGCGGGGCGACAAACGCACATAGCGGGCTGTGGCTCGAGCTTCCATCGCAAACTACCTCACTTCAGGCGCGCAGAGCGTTCCGTCTGCCCGGCGTGGCCGCGGAAGGTCCGGGTGGGAGCGAACTCTCCCAGCTTGTGGCCCACCATGTCTTCGGTGATGTAGACGGGGACGTGCTTCCGCCCGTCGTGCACCGCTATGGTGTGCCCGACCATTTCCGGAACGATGGTGGATGCCCGCGCCCAAGTCTTCAGCATGCGCTTCTCATTCCGCTCATTCAGTTCCCGGACCCGTTTCAACAGCCGGGCGTCGACGTAAGGTCCCTTCTTAAGCGACCTGCCCATTCAGGTTTCCTCCCTCAACGCTTCTTGCGGCTGCGAACGATGAATTTATCCGAAGGTTTGCGCCGCCGGCGGGTCTTGCCGCCAATCGCGATCTTGCCCCAGGGCGTTGAGGGCACCCTGCCTGCAGGGGCCTTGCCTTCACCACCACCGTGGGGGTGGTCGACGGGGTTCATGGCGGCGCCCCGGACTGTGGGCCGGCGGCCCAGCCAGCGGCTGCGGCCGGCCTTGCCTGTGGTGATGTTCTCGTGTTCCGGGTTGCTCACCTGACCCACGGTGGCCTTGCAATCCAAATGAATGAGACGAACCTCGCCCGAAGGCATGCGGACGTGGCCGTAGTCGCCCTCCTTGGCCGCCAGCTGGCCTTGGGTGCCGGCGGAGCGGGCCAACTGACCGCCGCGCCCGGGCACCAGTTCGATGTTGTGGATGACGGTGCCCGTGGGCATGTTCCGCAAGGTCAGGGCATTGCCGGGCTTGATGTCGGCTTGAGGCCCCGACATGACCTGCTGGCCCACCTCCAGGCCCACCGGCGCCAGGATGTAGCGCTTCTCGCCGTCGGCGTAATGGAGCAGGGCGATGTATGCGGTCCGGTTGGGGTCGTATTCGATGGAAGCCACTTTGGCGGGAATGCCGTCCTTGTCTCGCCGGAAATCGATGATGCGGTAGCGCCGCTTATGGCCCCCGCCCCGGTGCCGGACCGTGATCCGGCCCGTGTTGTTGCGCCCGGACCCCCGCTTCAGGGCGACGGTAAGGGACTTCTCCGGTTCATCCCGGGTGATGATGGATGATCGGTCGGCCACGGACATATGGCGGCGTCCAGGCGACGTAGGCTTGAAATGCTTGACTGCCATCCTGCTGACCTCCTTGTCATCCGGGCACCCGGGCACCGGACGAAAATGCTACGAAACGATCTCCTCAAAGAACTCGCGGATTTCCTGGCCCTCGGCCAAGGTGACGATGGCCTTCTTCCAGTCGGGCCGCCGCCCCCATTGAAAGCGCACCCGCCGCCGCTTGCCCCGGTAATTCATGGTGTTCACCCGGGCTACGTCCACATTAAAAATTTCCTTGATGGCGGCCTTGATTTCAGGCTTGGTGGCCTTGGCGTCCACGACGAAAGTGTACTTGCCCTGCTGCAGCTGCTCCACGCTTTCTTCGGTGATGACGGGGCGGATGATGATCTGGCGGGCCGGACGTCGTGTGCTCACGGTGCCAATACCTCCTCCACCGCCGCAACGGCCTCCCGGGCCATCACCAGGGCTCCGTGCCGGAGGACGGCGTAGGTGTTCAGGTCCCGGGCAGCCATCACCGCCGTGCCGGGCAGGTTGCGGGCCGCCCTGTAGACGGTGGCGTCGTGCTCCGCCGTCACGATCAAGGGGTTGCGGCCGGCCTTCAGGTTGTCCAGAATGCGGGCCATCCCCTTGGTGCTGGGCTGCTCCATGGAGAGCCCATCAACTATGAGCAGGGAGCCCTCCCGCACCTTGCTGGTCAAGGCAGAGCGCAGGGCGCTCCGGCGTGCCTTCTTAGGCATCTTCTGCCGGTAGTCCCTGGGCTGGGGGCCAAAGGTGACCCCGCCTCCCCGCCAGATGGGCGACCTGATACTGCCGTGGCGAGCCCGGCCCAAGCCCTTCTGCCGCCAGGGCTTCCTGCCGCCGCCCCGCACCATGGCGCGGGTTTTGGTGGCAGCAGTGCCCGTCCTTTGGTTGGCCAAATACATGACCACGGCCCGGTGCATCAAGCCGGGATTAACGGGCGCATCGAACACCGCCGCGGGCAATTCAATTTCATCTACCTGCTGGCCCTCCAAGTCGTAGACGGGCACCTTCGGCATAACCTTCACTCCCGACTCTTCTTGCCTGCAACCGTAGTGGGGCGAATTTCCACGATGCTGCCCCGGGCCCCGGGGACGGAGCCCCGCAAGACCAGGAGGTGGCGTTCAGCATCCACTTTCACCACGGGCAGGCCCCGGACGGTGACCCGCCGGCCGCCCATGCGGCCGGGCATGCGCCGGCCTTTGAACACCCGTCCGGGGAATGTGGATCCGCTTAGGCCGCCCGTGCCCCGGTGGTATTTGGAACCGTGGCTCATGGGGCCCCGGGAGAAGCCGTGCCGCTTGATGCTGCCGGCAAAGCCCTTGCCCCGGGAGGTGCCGCTCACATCCACATACTGCCCCTCGCTGAACATGCTCACGTCGATGACCTGGCCTTCTTCCAGCTGGGCACCGGCTTCCAGCGGGAACTC
>Ga0079224_100001727_pt1 | contig 25654 bp, 22 predicted proteins | sample Stecom2015_FD_80414 | JGI IMG/M metagenome (GOLD analysis project Ga0079224, IMG submission 80414) | Agricultural soil microbial communities from Utah to study Nitrogen management - Steer compost 2015 | ecosystem: Environmental > Terrestrial > Soil > Agricultural land | place: USA: Utah... | reverse complement strand
TGGTCGGCGCCGATCCGCGGGAAATCGTCTGGACCTCTGGTGCCACCGAATCCGACAATCTGGCAATCAAGGGCGCCGCCCGGGCCTTTGCCGAGCGTGGTCGCCACATCATTACCTCGCAGATCGAACACAAGGCGGTGATCGACAGCTGCCGGCAATTGGAGCGGGAAGGCTTCGAGGTCACTTATCTCAAGCCGGATAGCGACGGTCTGATCGGCGTTGAACAACTGCAGGCCGCGCTGCGCGAAGACACCATCCTGGTGTCGCTGATGCACGTCAACAACGAGATTGGGGTGGTCAACGATATTGCGGCGCTGGGCGCGCTGGTGCGCGAGCGGGGGATTCTGTTCCATGTCGATGCGGCGCAGTCCACTGGCAAGCTACCGATCAACCTCAAGCAACTGCCGGTTGATTTGATGTCATTCAGCGCCCACAAGAGCTATGGCCCCAAGGGTATTGGTGCGCTCTATGTGCGCCGTTCACCGGATGTGCGCATCGAGGCGCTGATCCATGGCGGCGGTCACGAGCGCGGCATGCGCTCGGGCACCCTGGCGCCCCATCAACTGGTCGGCATAGGCGAGGCCTTCGCCCTGGCCGGTGCACAAATGAAAGCCGAGAACGAGCGCATTTCCGCGTTACGTGACCAATTGCTCGAAGGGCTGGCAAGCCTGGACGGGGTGTCGCTCAACGGCTCCGCGCAGCAGCGGGTGCCGCACAACCTGAACCTGGCCTTTACCGGCGTGGATGGGGAGCTGCTGTTGCTGGCTCTGCGCGATCTGGCGCTGTCCACCGGTTCGGCCTGCACATCGGCCTCGGTCGAGCCATCCTATGTGCTGCGTGCCATTGGCCTGCCGGATGAGCTGGCGCACAGCTCCATCCGTCTGTCGCTGGGTCGGTTCACTACCGAGGCAGAGGTCCAGCACGCCGCCGAGGTGCTGTGCAAAGCGGTATCGCGCCTGCGTCAGAGCAGGTAAATACGGCGTTGCAACTCGATTGCAGCGCCTGTTACGTATTTGCAGTCAACCTGCGTATAATCTGCGGGTTGACACCCCTTTATTTATCATCCAACCCCATTTCTCTGGAGAGTTTCATGGCCGTAGAACGTACCCTGTCCATTATCAAGCCCGATGCCGTTGCCAAGAACGTGATTGGTCAGATCCTGAGCCGCTTCGAGCAGGCTGGTCTGAGCATCGTTGCGGCCAAGATGGTTCAACTGTCCCAGGCTGATGCCGAAGGTTTCTACGCCGAGCACAAGGAGCGTCCGTTCTTCAAGGATCTGGTCAGCTTCATGACTTCCGGCCCGGTGGTCGTTCAGGTGCTGGAAGGCGAAGGCGCGGTACTGAAGAACCGTGACCTGATGGGCGCTACCAACCCGAAGGAAGCCGCTGCTGGCACCATTCGCGCTGACTTCGCCGAGTCCATCGATGCCAACGCCGTTCACGGTTCGGACTCCACGACCTCCGCTGCCCGCGAAATCGGCTACTTCTTCGCCGAAACCGAGCTGTGCCAGCGCACCCGCTGAGCCCTGCCAAAGACACCAACTGAGTGATGGATTGCAATGACTGAGACCACCGGCAAGATCAACCTGCTGGGCCTGACACAGCCGAAACTGGAAGCTTTTTTCGAAGAGCTCGGGGAGAAGCGTTTTCGTGCCGGGCAGGTCATGAAGTGGATCCATCACTTCGGTGTCGACAATTTTGATGACATGACCAATGTCGGCAAGGCCCTGCGCGACAAGCTCAAGGCCCGCGCCGAAATTCGCGGCCCGGAAGTGGTCAGCGAGGATATTTCCAAGGATGGCACGCGCAAGTGGGTCGTGCGCGTGGCATCGGGCAGTTGCGTCGAGACTGTGTACATTCCGCAGAATGGCCGCGGCACCTTGTGTGTCTCGTCCCAGGCGGGGTGTGCCCTGGATTGCAGTTTCTGCTCCACCGGCAAGCAGGGCTTCAACAGCGATCTGACCGCTGCCGAAATCATCGGCCAGGTGTGGATCGCCAACAAATCCTTCGGCACCGTGCCGGCCAAGGTCGATCGGGCCATCACCAACGTGGTGATGATGGGCATGGGTGAACCGCTGCTCAACTTCGACAATGTCGTCGATGCCATGACGCTGATGATGGACGACCTGGGCTATGGTATTTCCAAGCGCAAGGTGACTCTGTCCACCTCGGGCGTAGTGCCGATGATCGAGAAGCTGGGTAAGGTCACCGATGTGGCGCTTGCCCTGTCGCTGCATGCGCCCAACGACGAACTGCGCAATCAACTGGTGCCGCTGAACAAGAAGTACCCGTTAGCGGTATTGCTGCCGGCCTGCAACAATTACATCGCCGGGCTGGGTGAAAAGCGCTATCTGACCATCGAGTACACCTTGCTCAAGGACGTCAATGACCAGCCGGAGCACGCTCGCCAGATGATCGAGCTGCTGCGCGAGACGCCTTGCAAGATCAACCTGATTCCCTTCAACCCCTTTCCCCATTCCGGCTACGAGCGGCCGAGCAACAATGCCATCCGCCGTTTCCAGGACCTGCTGCACAACGCCGGCTACAACGTCACGGTGCGCACCACGCGGGGTGAGGATATCGATGCAGCATGCGGACAGCTGGTCGGCCAGGTCATGGACAGGACCCGGCGCAGTGAACGCTATATTGCGGTACGCCAGCTTGCCGAAGAGCAAGTTGAGATTACGCCGTCGACAAATCGCCGATAACATCCAGCCGAGGAACGATTGTGATGAGCAAGCATATTGTCGTGATCTGGTTATTGAGCCTGGTGCTCAGTGGCTGTGTGACCACCACCGACCAGCCGACCCGCAAGACCGATCCCGCCGAAGCGCGGGACGCTTATATCCAGCTGGGGCTGGGTTATCTGCAGAAAGGTGAGACCGAACGAGCCAAGGCGCCCCTGAGTGAAGCGTTGAAGATCGATCCGCGCTCTGAGTCGGCCAACGTTGCCCTCGCTCTGGTCTTCCAGCAGGAAGGGGAAGCTCCGCTGGCGGACAAGCATTTTCGCGCGGCGCTGGCCAGCGCACCGAACAATGCCCGCATACTGAACAACTACGGCGCCTTTCTTCTGGAACAGCAGCGTAACGATGAGGCGCTCAAGTACTTCCAGCGCGCCGCGGAAGACACCTTCTACGTCGAACGCTCGCGGGTATTCGAGAATCTGGGGTTGACCTACAAGCGTCTGCAGCAACCTGAAGAAGCCAAGGCGGCCTTCGAGCGGGCGCTGCGGCTGAACAGCCGCCAGCCGCTGGCTTTGCTTGAGCTGGCCCGGCTGGAATTCGCCGAGCAGAATTTCGTGCCGGCGTGGAACCACTATCTGAACTTCAGCCAGATATCGGCGCAGAACGCACCGAGTCTGTGGCTGGGCGTTCAGTTGGCGCGGCGCTTCAATGATCATAACCGCGCCGCCAGTTACGCACTGCAGCTGCGCCGGCTGTACCCGGCCAGCCCGGAAGCCCGTGCCCTGCTTGAGTCGGAGCAGTCCTGATGACCGACGAAATGGAAACCGCAACGGGCGCTCAGAACGCCGCACGGATCAATCCCGGCGAACTGCTGCGCGATGAGCGCGAGCGGGTCGGCTTTACCGCCGATGAGGTGGCAACCCACCTGCGTCTGACCCGCGCCACCTTGGGCTATCTGGAAGACGGCAAGTTTGATCGCCTGCCAGGAGATACCTTCGCCCGCGGCTACGTGCGGGCCTACGCGCGTTTGCTGAAACTCGACCCGAGCCGGTTCGTTGAGCACTACGACCGCTATGTTGGCATCGACGCCCGGGAAAGCCGCGTGAGTACCATCGATAAGGTGGACGTCAATCCCAAGCGTGGCGCGCGGCTGGTCATGACGCTCAGCACGGTGCTGATCGTGGTCATTATGCTGGCGTTGGGTCTGTGGTGGTGGAACGTGAGCCGTGAAGCGACTACCCAGGTGCGGGAAACCGGCGCCATGGACGACGTGCAGGTGGACTCGATGGTGCTGCCGGACAGCTTCAGCCAGCCGGACGGCAATGAGCTGGCCATAAGCGGCCCGACGATTGAGATCCCGGCGGCAGATGCTCCTGCTGCAAACGCCGAATACCAGCCTGACGAAGCGGCGGCAACCGCGCCGCAGGTGGATGCGGATCAGGCAGCCAGCACGGCGACTGACGAGGCAGCCCAATCATCACCGGCTCCTGCTGCTGAGCCCGCTGAGCCCGCTGAGCCTGTTGCGCCGGAAGCGCCTGCAGCAGTCAGTCAGAATGGCCTGGTGATGAGTTTCTCCGGCAACTGCTGGGTGCAGGTCAGCACCACCGATGGGCGAGTGTTGCACAGCGGCCAGATGCAGCAGGGTCAGACGCTGAATATCGACCGCGAGGGTCCGCTGGATCTGGTGATAGGAGCAGCCAGTGCGGTGTCGAGGATGGAATATAATGGGCAGCCAGTCGAGCTCACGAGCAATGCCAGTTCCGGCGTTGCGCGACTTCGCCTGGGCCAGTAAGAGGTAACGCAATGCATCAGCAATCCCCGGTCAAACGCAGAAAATCACGCCAGATCCGCGTAGGCTCGGTGCTGGTGGGCGGCGACGCGCCCATCTCCGTACAGAGCATGACCAACACCGAAACCTGCGATGTGGCAGCTACTGTGGGCCAGATTCGCCAGCTTGAAGCGGTTGGCGCCGATATCGTGCGCGTGTCCGTGCCGAGCATGGAAGCCGCCGAAGCCTTCGGCGAAATCCGCAAGCAGGTGAGCATGCCGCTGGTGGCCGATATCCATTTCGACTACAAGATCGCACTGCGGGTGGCCGAGTTGGGTGTTGATTGTCTGCGTATCAACCCGGGCAACATCGGTCGCGAAGACCGGATTCGTGCCGTGGTCGATGCCGCACGCCACCACGGCATTCCGATCCGCATCGGCGTCAACGCCGGTTCGCTGGAAAAGGACCTGCAGAAGAAGTATGGCGAACCGACCCCGGAAGCTTTGCTGGAGTCCGCGCTGCGCCATGTCGATCATTTCGACAAGCTGGACTTTCAGGACTTCAAGGTCAGCGTGAAAGCCTCCGACGTGTTCATGGCCGTTGGCGCCTACCGCTTGCTGGCCGCGCAGATCGAACAACCGCTGCACCTGGGTATCACCGAGGCCGGTGGCCTGCGCTCGGGCACAGTGAAGTCCTCGGTCGGCCTGGGCATGCTGCTGGCTGAAGGCATCGGCGACACCATCCGTATTTCCCTGGCGGCCGATCCGGTCCAGGAAATCAAGGTCGGCTTCGACATTCTCAAGTCTCTGCGCCTGCGCTCACGTGGCATCAACTTCATCGCCTGCCCCAGCTGCTCGCGGCAGAATTTTGATGTGGTCAAGACCATGAACGAGCTGGAAGCACGCTTGGACGACGTGGTCGTGCCGCTGGACGTGGCGGTTATCGGTTGCGTAGTCAATGGCCCGGGCGAAGCCAAGGAAGCCGATATCGGCCTGGCCGGTGGCTCGCCGAACAATCTGGTCTATGTCGACGGGGCGCCGAGCCAGAAGGTGACCAACGACGACATGGTGGACCGCCTGGAAAAACTGATTCGCGACAAGATTGCTGCCAAGCAGGCGTTGGATGACAACACCATCGCCCGCGGTTGAGCAGTTGGTAGCAGACAAGGAATAACGATTTTGAAGAACTTGCAAGCCGTGCGCGGCATGAACGACATCCTGCCCGCCGACAGTGCGCTGTGGCAATATTTTGAAGCTACCGTGGGCAAGGTCCTGGCCGGTTACGGCTATCAGCAGATCCGTCTGCCGATCGTCGAGCCCACCGAGCTGTTCAAACGCTCCATCGGCGAGGTCACTGACATCGTCGAAAAGGAAATGTACACCTTCGCCGACCGTAACGGCGACTCGTTGACTCTGCGCCCCGAAGGTACCGCCGGGTGTGTGCGTGCGATGCTCGAACACGGCCTGCTCGGTGGCGGCGTCAGTCACAAGGTCTGGTACACCGGGCCGATGTTCCGCCATGAGCGGCCGCAGAAAGGCCGTTATCGGCAGTTCCATCAGGTGGGAGTGGAAACCTTCAACCTGGGTGGCCCCGATATCGATGCCGAACTGATCATCCTGAGCTGGCGCCTGTGGCGTATGCTCGGGCTGGACGAGGCGGTGACTCTGGAGCTCAACAGTCTCGGCTCCAGCGCCGACCGGGCCCGTTATCGGGACGATCTGGTCGCCTACCTGCGCGAGCGCTTCGAGCAACTGGATGAAGACAGCCAGCGCCGCCTCGACAGCAATCCACTGCGGGTACTGGACAGCAAGAACCCCGATACCCAGGCTCTGTTGGCCGACGCGCCGAAGCTCGCCGATTACCTGAATGATGAGGCTCGCGCTCATTTCGAGGGCCTGCGCGCGCTGCTGGACGCTGCCGGCATTCCCTATGTAATCAATCCCCGGCTGGTCCGCGGACTGGATTACTACGGACTGACAGTGTTTGAATGGGTCACTGACCGGCTCGGGGCCCAGGGCACCGTCTGTGCTGGCGGCCGTTATGATGGCCTGGTCGAGCAGCTCGGCGGCAAGCCGGCGCCGGCGGTAGGCTTTGCCATGGGCATCGAACGCCTGCTGCTGCTGATCGAGACCCTTGGCAAGGTGCCCGCCGAACTGTCCCGGCAGGTTGATGTCTATCTGGTCACTCTGGGCACTGAAACACAGCAGCCGGCTATCCGTCTGGCTGAACAGCTGCGCGACGCCTTGCCCGGCATACGTCTGGTAGTGCATTGTGGCGGCGGCAGTTTCAAGAGCCAGTTCAAGAAGGCCGACAAATCCGGCGCACTGTACGCGCTGATTCTCGGTGAAGAAGAAGCAGCAGCGGGGCAGGTTGGCTTCAAGCCCCTGCGTGGCGACGGCGAGCAGCTGACGCTGGCCTGGGATGCGGTGCCTGAACAACTGCGCAAGGTTTTGCAGTAATAGCGATTAATCGGATGCGGTAAAGGAGAGCAGGGTGAGTAACCAGACAGAAGAAGAACAGGTAGAGCGGATCAAGGAAGTCTGGCATCGCCATGGTGTGCCTGTGCTGACCGGCGTGGTATTGGCGCTGGCCGGCGTGTTCGGCTGGAATGGCTGGACCAACTACCAGGAAAACAAGGCCAGTAATGCCTCAGCCGTCTACCAGAGCATGCTGGAGAACGTACTGCAGGATGACAGCGAGGCGAGCCGCACACGTGGTGCCGAGTTGGCCGAGACCTTGCGCAAGGATTATCCCGGTACCCGCTACGCCAGCTTTGCCGCGCTGATGCAGGCGCGTCTGGCGGTGGAGGCTGGTGATTTCGATTCCGCCGAAGCCCTGCTGCGCGATGTAGCCAAAGATGGCGACGACCTGGCCCTGCAGGAAGTGGCTCGTCAGCGTCTGGCCCGTGTGCTGGGTCAATTGGAGCGCGCCGAGGAAGGCCTCGAACTGTTCACTGTGCCGGTGACCGGCGAGCTGTTGGCCGGCCGCGAGGAAGTGCGCGGTGACTTGCTACTGAGCCTGGATCGCGTGGCGGATGCGCGTCAGGCCTATCAGGCGGCGCTGGAAGCCACTCCTGACCCACGTACTCGGCCGCAACTGCAGCTGAAACTGGATGACCTGGCGGAGGAAGCCTCTTGAAGCTGATGTCCCGAACTCTGGCCGCCGGGCTTGCTGCCCTGCTGCTGGTCGGCTGTGGTAGTTCCGGCAAGAAGGAATTGCCCCCGGCAGAACTGGAAAAATTCGATGCTGAGGTCCAACTGGAGCGCAGCTGGAAACGCAATATTGGCGTTGGACAGGGCGAACTGTTCAACCAGCTGCAGCCGAGCATCGACGGATTGACTCTGTACGCCGCCGATGCCAAGGGCCGGGTAGTGGCCATGGATCGCGATACTGGCTCGGTCAACTGGCAGGTCAAGCTCAAGGAGCCGCTGTCCGGTGCGGTGGGCGCTGGCGGTGGCCGCGTCATGCTGGGTACGCTCAATGGCGTGGTGATTGTTCTTGATGAAGCCGATGGCAGCGAACTCTGGCGCGCGCAGGTGTCCAGCGAAGTGCTGGCCCCGCCGCAGACCAACGGCGACGTGGTAGTGGTGCAGACCCAGGACGACAAGCTGGTGGCCCTGGATATCGGTACCGGCGAGCAGCGCTGGCTCTATGAGTCCAGCCTGCCAGTGCTGACCGTGCGCGGGCACAGTGAGCCGATCGTATCCTTGCATCGCGTCTACGCAGGCCTGGCCAGCGGTCGTGTAGTGGCACTGGATGCGCAGAACGGCATTCCCTTGTGGGAACAGCGTATCGCCCAGCCGGTTGGTCGTTCGGAGCTGGAGCGCATGGTAGACATCGATGGCCGGCTGTTGCTGGATGATCAGACCCTCTACGCAGCCACCTACCAGGGTAACCTTGTGGCGCTGGATGCAGAATCCGGCTCCATTCGCTGGCAGCGCCCGAGCTCCAGCCACGCCGGTGCCGCCATTGGTTTTGGCAGCGTCTATCTGAGTCAGGCCGGCGGCACCGTCGAAGCCTATGATCAGAATCGTGCTACGCCGCTGTGGACCAATGACAGCCTGCAACGTCGCCAGCTTACCGGGCCGGTGGCCTTCAGCAGCTATGTGGCGGTGGCCGACTTCGAAGGCTATGTGCATCTGCTGGCCCAGACCGATGGCCGCCTGGTAGGGCGCGTGCGGGTCGACCGCAAGGGTGTGCGGGTAACACCGATCGTGCAGGGCGACACCCTGTATGTGTATGGCAACAGCGGCGATCTGGCGGCTTACCAACTGCGCTGACGCCGAAACAGGTTATACTTTCCGGCCGCTGCCCAAAGAAGGAGCAGCGGCCTTTTTGTTTTTGTTTGGCACCAATAAGGTGCGCGGAGTAATCATGGTTCCTGTCATTGCCCTGGTGGGCCGGCCGAATGTCGGCAAATCCACGTTGTTCAACCGTCTGACCAAAAGTCGTGACGCCATAGTCGCCGACGTGGCGGGGTTGACCCGTGACCGCCAGTACGGCGAGGCGGTCTGGCAGGGGCAGCCCTATATCCTCGTGGATACCGGTGGGTTGACCGGTGACGAGCACGGCATCGATACCATCATGGCCGGGCAGTCCCTGCAGGCCATCGAGGAAGCCGATGCGGTACTGTTCCTGGTCGACGCGCGCGCCGGTCGTACTGCTGGCGATGAGATGATTGCCGAACATTTGCGCAAGCGTGACAAGCACACCTTCCTGATTGCCAACAAGGTCGATGGTGCTGATCAGGATTCGATCCTCGGTGAGTTTGCTCCCTTGGGCCTGGGTACTCCGATTGGCATCGCCGCGGCTCATGGACGCAATATCAACCCCATGCTCGAAGCCGTACTGGTCAAGGGCGACATCCAGGCCGAGCCGGAGCTGGACGAGGAGGGTAACCCCGTCGAACGCCTGCCGGTGACGCCCATCGGCACCAAGATCGCGGTGATCGGCCGTCCCAACGTGGGCAAGTCCACCCTGGTCAACCGCATGTTGGGCGAGGAGCGGGTGGTCGTGTTCGACCAGGCCGGTACCACCCGCGACAGCATCTATATTCCCTATGAGCGCCATGACAAGCCCTACACCTTGATCGATACCGCTGGTGTGCGGCGCCGCGGCAAGGTCTTCGAGGCCATCGAGAAGTTCTCGGTGATCAAGACGCTGCAGGCGATTCAGGACGCCAACGTGGTGATCTTCGTGGTCGACGCCCGGGAAGGCATCGTGGAACAGGATCTGCACCTGCTGGGCTTCGTGCTGGAGTCCGGCCGTGCCCTGGTGGTCGCCATCAACAAGTGGGATGGCATGGAGCAGGGCGAGAAGGAGTACGTGAAGAAGGAGCTGGAGCGTCGGTTGATCTTCACCCAGTTTGCCGATCAGCATTTCATTTCCGCGCTGCACGGTAGTGGCGTCGGGCTGCTCTACAAGTCGGTTGATCAGGCCTTTGAAAGTGCCATGGCCAAGATTCCCACCAAGCGCATGACCGAGATCCTCGAAGCCGCGGTATCCGAGCACCAGCCGCCGCTGGTCAATGGGCGCCGGATCAAGCTGCGCTATGCCCACCTGGGTGGTTCCAACCCGCCGATCATCGTTATCCATGGCAACCAGGTGGACGCGGTACCGCGCTCCTATACCCGGTATCTGGAAAACACCTTCCGCAAGGTGCTCAAGCTGTCCGGTACGCCGATCCGCATTGAATACAAGGGTGGCGACAACCCCTTCGCGGAGAAGAAGAACAAGCTGTCCGAGCGTCAGGTGAACAAGAAACGCCGCCTGATGAGCCACCACAAGAAGGCCGAGAAAAAGCGTAGAGACAAGCGCTGATCGAGCCAGCCATTCAGTTCACGACAATCCCGCCACGTAGGCGGGATTGTCGTTTATGGGGTTGCTGCATCCAATTCGCGCCACATAATATGCAACTAGTTGCATTGGTTGGCTGGAGTTTGCTAATTTCATTCCGGTGTTATCTGCCAACGGGTCACCTGAATGCTGGTCAATCGGTCAGGCGGCTGCCCTTTTTGCCAAACACGGAAATGCAATCATGCAAGAACAACAATTATCCGCCGCAGCGCAGCGCACACTGGCCGCCTGGCATGAGATTCTCGAGCGCAATGCCATGGAAGAACTTGATCCCTGGTTGGCCGATGACATCGTGTTCCGCTCGCCGGTCGCGCATCAACCTTATCCAGGTAAAACTGCCATCAAATTGGTATTGAAGAACGTCAATCAGGTATTCGAGAACTTCACCTACCACCACAGTTTCGTCAGCGATGACGGCACCAGCGCGGTGTTGGAGTTCAGTGCCACCGTCAAGGGCAAGCAGCTCAAGGGTATCGATATGCTGCGTTTTGATGCTGAGGGCCGGATCCTCGAATTCGAAGTCATGGTGCGTCCGCTCAACGGCCTGCAGGCGCTGGCCGAGGAAATGGGCAAGCGGATGGCGCCCCATATCGCGATTCTCAAAGGCCAGGCCGGCGCCTGACCCCTTATTTCAACAATCTGATTGTATGTGGAGTGACAATGTCTTTACCTGATCTTCTCAAGGGCCGGTTATCCATTCCGGTAGTTGGCTCGCCATTGTTCATCATCTCCAACCCCGATCTGGTCATTGCCCAGTGCAAGGCTGGCGTGGTGGGAGCTTTTCCATCGCTGAACGCCCGTCCGATAGAAGTATTCGAGCAATGGCTGCAGCGTATTACCAGCGAGCTGGCTGAATATAATGCCCAGAATCCGGAGCGGCCCGCGGCGCCCTTCGCGGTCAACCAGATCGTGCATAAGTCCAATGACCGCCTGGAGCAGGATCTGGCGTTGTGCGTGAAGTATGAGGTGCCGATCATCATCACGTCGCTGGGGGCCCGCGAGGATGTGAACGAGGCCATTCACTCCTATGGCGGCATCGTATTGCATGATGTCATCAACAACTTCTATGCGAAGAAGGCCATCGAGAAAGGCGCCGACGGCCTGATCGCCGTGGCGGCAGGCGCCGGTGGACATGCTGGTACCCTGTCACCCTTCGCCCTGATTCACGAGATCCGCGAGTGGTTCGATGGACCTCTGCTGTTGTCCGGGGCTATTTCCAATGGCAACGCCATCCTTGCCGCCCAGGCAGCGGGCGCGGATCTGGCCTATATCGGCTCGGCGTTCATCGCCACCGCCGAGGCCAACGCAGAACAGGCCTACAAGGACATGATCGTCGACAGCACTGCGTCGGATATTACCTACTCCAACCTGTTTACCGGTGTGCATGGCAACTATCTGAAAAAGAGCATCGTCAACAGTGGCCTGGACCCGGAAGCGCTGCCTGAGTCCGACCCGTCGAAAATGAACTTTGGCTCTGGCGGCAGCAGCAAGGCCAAGGCCTGGCGGGATATATGGGGTGCGGGGCAGGGCGTTGGTGCGGTGAAGCAGGTGGTGCCCGCAGCGGAGCTGATCGAGCGCTTGCGGACAGAGTACCAGGCCGCCCGCGAACGCTTGTCGAGCCTGTAACTGCATCGAGGGAACTCGGACTTCTGGAAGATCGAGTTCCCTCTTGACCGGTGGAGCGGGGCTCAACGCCGCTGCGGTGACGCTTGTCTCCCGGACCAGTGCGGGGAGCCGCTGTTAGCCGGTATCACTCCACCAGCGGCAAGGTTTCCTTGGCCCAGGCCAACCAGTTTTCTTCAGTCTTGATGCCCATGCGCAAGACGGCATACTGCAGTTTCTGCGCATGGCTCATCGTGGGGTTGGAAAAGTCGCGCTGTTCGATATCGCGATACATTTGCAGGCGTTGCTGGTGCTGCTCGACCAGGCGCCGCAACTCCCTGCCCACTCCCAGCGGCCCCATGACCGCTTCGGCGCGCAGCTTGATCAGCAGGGCCTGATCATTTCTGCCCGGGCCCCCGCTGTCACCCACCCAGCGCGCCAGCTCCTGGCGACCAGCATCGAGCACGTGATAGATCTTTTTCCGCCGGCCGGTACCGGTAGGGTTATGCTCGACCAGCAGCCAGCCAGCCTCGGTCATGCGTCCCAGCTCTCGGTAGATCTGCTGGTGGGTCGCCTGCCAGAAATAGCCGATCGAATGATCGAAGCGGTTAGCCAGCTCGTAGCCGGAGGAGGGTTTTTCCAGAAGTGAGGTAAGCAGCGCATGTTGAATGGACATGCGCTGATTCTAGGTGCTGTTGGCGTTCTATCACAAGCCTGCCGGTTCGGTTTGGGAGTAAGCCTCGCCGCCAGCTGGCGACGGGCTTGTATCCCGCCTAATGCCGAACTCAGGCGGCCTGGGCTGCGGCCTGTTGCTTGGCCCGGTTCAATGCGCTGAACAGCGCCCGGAAACTGGCCGCAGTCAGGTTTTCATCGATGCCAATACCGTGCAAGGGGCGGCCATTATCCAGGCGGACCTCGATATACGCTGCTGCCTTGGCATCGCTGCCCGAGCCGATGGCATGTTCATGGTAGTCGATGATCTCCACGGCTTCCGGCAGGCCGGCGACCAATGCCTCCAGCGGGCCTTTGCCAATGCCGCGCCAATGCTGGGTAGTGCCAGCGTTGATTACCTCGACATCCACCGCGCTGGTGCCATTCTCTTCCTGCAGCCGGTGGCGAACCAGGGCATAGGGGGTGGTGGCCTGCAGATATTCGCGCTGCAGCAGTTGGTGGATCTGCTCGGCGGTCATTTCCAGACCGAGGCGATCGGTTTCACCTTGTACCACCTGGCTGAACTCGATCTGCAAGCGCCGCGGCAGGGCGATTCCATACTCCTGCTCCAGCAGGTAGGTGATGCCGCCTTTGCCGGACTGGCTGTTGACGCGGATCACCGCCTCGTAGCTGCGACCGATATCCGCCGGGTCGATCGGCAGGTAGGGTACTTCCCAGACGGCGTTCGGGTCCTGCTGGGCGAAGCCCTTGCGGATCGCATCCTGGTGCGAGCCGGAGAAGGCGGTGTGCACCAGGTCGCCGGCATAGGGGTGGCGCGGGTGAACCGGCAACTGATTGCAATCCTCGACTACCTTGCGTACCGCGTCGATATCGGAAAAGTCCAGCTGCGGATCGACGCCCTGGGTATAGAGGTTCAGCGCCAGGGTGACCAGGCAGACGTTGCCGGTGCGTTCGCCATTGCCGAACAGGCAACCTTCGACGCGATCAGCGCCGGCCATTACCGCCAACTCCGAGGCGGCAACGCCAGTGCCGCGATCATTGTGGGTATGCACGCTGATCAGCACGCTGTCACGCCGGTCGATATGCCGACCGAACCACTCGATCTGGTCGGCATAGTTGTTCGGCGTAGCGCATTCGATAGTCGCGGGCAGGTTGAGGATCAGCTTGCGCTGTGGGGTCGGCTCGAACACGCCAATCACGGCGTTGCATACCTCGACGGCAAAATCGGTCTCGGTCGAGCTGAACACCTCAGGGGAGTACTCGAAGCCCCAGTTGGTTTCCGGCGCGGCTTCAGCCAGGCGCCGGATGGTTTTGCCCGCGGCGATGGCAATGGCTTTCACCCCGGCTTTGTCCTGATTGAAAACAATCTTGCGGAAGGCGGGGGCACAGGCATTGTAGTAGTGCACGATGGCCTGCTTGGCGCCTTTGACCGACTCGAACGTCCGCTCGATCAGATCGTCACGGGCCTGGGTCAGTACCTGGATGGTGACGTCATCGGGAATATGCCCGCCCTCGATCAACTCGCGCACGAAGTCGAAATCGGTCTGGGAGGCGGATGGGAAGCCGACTTCGATTTCCTTCACGCCGATCGCGACCAGGCACTTGAAAAAGCGCATCTTCTTTTCCGCATCCATCGGTTCGATCAGCGACTGATTGCCATCGCGCAGGTCGGTGGACAGCCAGATCGGTGCCTGGTTGATGACCTTGTCCGGCCAGGTGCGATCAGGCAGCGCGATGGGAGTGAACGGACGGTACTTGCTGGACGGATCGGTGAGCATGGTCATGATGAAAATCCTGTTCTGTATTCTGGGCGGGCTAGCGGTGGGGGACCACGGCGGGCCTTAGTGCATCGGGCAGGGAAAAGCGCGTCAGTGACGCAGTCGCCGGCTGACCAGGCAGAGGCAGGCATGCTGCCGAAGGGTGATGAGTGTTTGTGGTGTTTTCATGCTGAAAACTTTACGACTATGTAGGTTTGATGGCAATAAGGGCGAAGAAAAAGCAATATTCTGCTGATTCAGGAGTGGATTCGGCTTTCTGGTTGCTCGGAAGTGTCGTTTTTCCGCTTCCTACGCCAGAATCCGGCGCGCCCGGTCAGGCGCGCCGGTGATCCTCAGCCCAGCGACGTGACGCCAGCCTCCGAGGAAGTACGCTGGGGCAGATTCATGTGCCGCAGATCATCGCCGCTCGGATGCTGGAATACACGCAAGCCGAATTCCGGAAGGATCGCCAGCAGATGATCGAAGATATCCGACTGGATTCCCTCATAGGCGACCCAGGCCACGGTATTGGTGAAACAATACAGTTCCATCGGCAGGCCGTCGGGTGTGGGCGCGAGCTGGCGGACCATCAGCGTCATTTCCTGATGAATGCCTGGGTGGCTGCGCAGGTAGCGATCAACATAGGCGCGGAAGGTGCCGATATTGGTGATTCGACGCGTGTTCACCGGCTCCTGGCCTTGTTCCTGCAACTGGCGGTTCCAATCATCGATATCGGTCTGTTTGTCCTTGAGGTAATCGCTCAGTAACCGGAAGCGGTGCAGATGTTGGCACTCGTCATCGTCCAGGAAATGCACGCTCTGCTGATCAAGCATGAGGCTGCGCTTGATGCGCCGACCGCCGGACTCCTGCATGCCCCGCCAGTTCTTGAACGGGTCGCTGATCAGGCGCTTGGTCGGAATGGTCGTGATGGTCTTGTCCCAATTCTGCACCTTGACGGTGTGCAGGGAGATATCAATCACATCACCATCGGCGCTCAGCGCGGGCATTTCCACCCAGTCGCCCACCCGCACGATATCGTTGGAGCTGATCTGCACACTGGCGACCAGCGATAGCAAAGTGTCCTGGAAGATCAACATCAACACGGCTGCCATGGCACCCAGACCGGAGAGCAGAATCAGCGGCGAGCGGTCGATCAGCGTGGCGATGATCAGGATGGTGGCGATCGAATAGATGACAATGTTGATCACCTGAATGTAGCCCTTGATGGGCTTCATCCGTGCCTTGGGACGACGTTCGTAAATGGTGTTGACGAGCGTCAGCGCACTGGCGATAGCCAGGGCGATAGTGAGAATGATGAACGCGCCACATACGTTGCGCACGATGGTGATCAGCGTCTCGGACAGGCCGGGAATCACGCCGATACCGATGGACAGAATCAGCGCCGGGACAATATTGGCCAGCCGGGAAATGACATGGGAATCATGTAGCGCTCGGTCGTTGCCCACTGGCGTGGAGCGCAGTAGGTGCATGAGGCCGCGGATCAGGATGCGCTTGACGATCCAGTTGGCGATCCAGGCGCCGAGGATCAGGGCGGTGAGCGCGAGCAGGGTATAGAGCTGGGGATAATCTTCCAGCCAGTTGATGACGTCGTTGTATTGCGATTCCATGACATTCCCAATTATGGAGTGGGTTTGGCGCCGCAGGGTGCGGCGCCGGCCATCCTAGCAAAGACGGATGACGATTGCTGTGCCGACTCAGTCCAGCAGTGGCAGGGTATGTGGTTGCTCTTCCTCGACGCGCAGGGTCAATTGGCCGTCGTGGAGCCGCGCCTTCAGCTGCTGGCCGGGGCGGGTTTCATTGCGACTGCGAATTGCCTGGCCGCGCTCGTCCAGCAGGATGCTGTAACCGCGGCCCAGGGTGGCCAGGGGGCTGACCAGCTGCAGGGTCTGCGCGGCGTTACCCAACTGCTGGCGATGCTGCTGCAGGCGCTGTTGCATGCTGCGCGGCAGGCGCAGCTGCAGTTGTTCGAGGCGTTCGCCGAGCAGCGCCAGGCGCCGGCCGGGATGCTGGTGCTGCAAGCGACCCTGCAGATGCTCCAGCCGCTGGCGGCGGTGTTGCAGGCGGTGGTGCAGGGCGCGTTGCATGCGCATTTCCAGTTCGTCCAGCCGCTGGGCCTGCTGCGCCAGGCGCTCGCCGGGATGGCGCAGACGCCGGCGCAGGTTATCCAGGCGCAGGTTGTCGCGGGCCAATCTTACCTTCATGCATTGTTGCAGCTGACGGTGGCTGCGCTGCAGCTGGGCCAGCATGGCCTGGGTGTCAGGGCTCAGCAGTTCTGCTGCCGCCGATGGGGTGGGTGCGCGCAGGTCGGCGACGAAGTCACTGATCGATACATCGGTTTCATGCCCTACCGCGCTGATGATCGGTGTACGGCAGGCGGCAACGGCGCGGGCGACCAGCTCTTCATTGAAGGGCCAGAGATCTTCCAGCGAGCCGCCGCCGCGGGCTAGGATCAGCGCATCGAAACCACCCCGGTCAGCCCGTTCCAGCGCACGCACGATCTGCGGCGCGGCATCGCGGCCCTGTACCGCGGTAGGGCTGATGACCAGCTCGATGAAAGGCGCACGGCGGCCGAATACGCTGATGATGTCCCGTACCGCTGCGCCGCTGGGCGAGGTGATGATGCCGATGCGAGTGGGATGGGTCGGCATCGGACGCTTGCCTTCGGCGGCGAACAACCCTTCGCCCTGCAACTTGGCCTTGAGTGCCTCGAAAGCCTGGCGCAGAGCACCATCGCCGGCTGGCTCCAGGCTGTCGATGATCATCTGATAATCGCCGCGGCCTTCATACAGACTCACCCGGCCGCGGGCCTGTACCAGTAAGCCGTCGCGCAGATCGAGCCGAATGCGCGCGGCATTCTGTCGGAACAGGGCGCAACGCACCTGGGCGCCGCTATCCTTCAGGGTAAAGTACAGATGACCGGAGGAAGGGCGGGCGAGGTTCGACAATTCGCCTTCCACCCAGACCCGTGGAAAAACGTCTTCCAGCAGGCTGCGTGCCCGGGCATTGAGTTGGCTGACGGTGAGTACCTCGCGCTCTGTGCCCAGCCGTCGGAAAATAGCGTCATCATTGTTCATGTGCGCATCTTAACAGCTCGCGGCCGGCGGAATACTGCATTGTGATGATTCCAATTGAGTACCGCAGGCTGCATGGGTATAATGACGCGCTTCCATTTTTCCCGCTCGGGAGCCCCTGCTATGCTGCGTATTCGCCAAGAAGCCCTTACTTTCGATGATGTTCTGCTGGTGCCCGGTTACTCCGAAGTGCTGCCCAAGGATGTCTGTCTCAAAACGCGTCTGACCCGAGGGATCGAGCTGAGCATTCCGCTGGTGTCTGCGGCCATGGACACCGTGACCGAAGCTCGCCTGGCCATTTCCATGGCCCAGGAAGGCGGCATCGGCATCATTCACAAGAACATGACCATCGACCAGCAGGCCAACGAAGTACGCAAGGTCAAGAAGTTCGAAGCCGGCGTAGTCAAGGATCCGATCACCATCGGCGCCGATGCAACCGTAGCCGACCTGTTCGACTTGACCCACCAGAACAACATCTCCGGTGTGCCGGTGCTGTACAACGACGATCTGGTCGGCATCGTTACCTCCCGTGATATCCGTTTCGAGACCCGTCTGGACGCGAAAGTGCGGGGCGTGATGACGCCCAAGGAACGCCTGGTCACTGTCAAGGAAGGCTCTTCCACCGGCGAAGTACGCAAGCTGCTGCACAAGCATCGCATCGAGCGGGTGCTGGTCGTTGATGATGCTTTCCGCCTGAAAGGCATGATGACGGTCAACGACATCGAGAAGGCCAAGGCCTATCCGCTGGCCAGCAAGGATGAGCAGGGCCGGCTGCGAGTTGGTGCGGCTGTCGGCACGGGCGCTGATACCGAGGAGCGGGTAACTGCTCTGGCCAAGGCCGGGGTTGACGTGATCATCGTCGATACCGCCCACGGCCATTCCAAGGGCGTGATCGAGCGGGTTCGCTGGGTCAAGCAGGCATTTCCGGACATTCAGGTGGTCGGCGGCAACATTGCTACCGGTGCCGCTGCTCTGGCGTTGGCTGCCGCTGGCGCCGATGCGGTCAAGGTGGGTATCGGCCCGGGCTCCATCTGCACCACCCGCATCGTTGCCGGGGTTGGCGTGCCGCAGATCTCCGCGATTGCCGACGTTGCCGCGGCTCTGAAGGATACCGGTGTGCCACTGATTGCTGATGGTGGTATCCGCTTCTCCGGCGACCTGGCCAAGGCCATTGCCGCTGGCGCATCGGTAGTGATGATGGGCTCGATGTTTGCCGGTACCGAAGAGGCCCCGGGTGAGGTCGAATTGTTCCAGGGTCGTTCCTACAAAGCCTACCGCGGCATGGGTTCGCTGGGTGCGATGGCCAATGCCAGCGGTGGCTCGGCAGACCGTTACTTCCAGGACGCCGGCGCCGGTGCCGAGAAATTGGTACCCGAAGGCATCGAAGGCCGCGTCCCCTACAAGGGTGCGCTGGCGGCGATTCTGCACCAGTTGATGGGGGGGCTGCGTGCTTCCATGGGCTACACCGGTTGCGGCAGCATCGAAGAGATGCGCACCAAGCCCGAATTTGTCCGCATCACCGGGGCCGGCATGAGCGAATCCCACGTGCATGACGTGCAGATCACCAAGGAAGCGCCGAATTACCGGGTCAGCTGATCCGGTTCAGTCATCAGCCACAAGTGGCGTCTTCGGGCGCCGCTTGTAACTCGCAGCTCTTACTTTATCGAGAACACACCATGTCCCATGACATTCACGCTCACCGCATCCTGATCCTGGATTTCGGTTCCCAGTACACTCAACTGATTGCACGGCGCGTACGTGAAATCGGCGTTTACTGTGAAATCCACGCCTGGGATATGGACGAAGCGGCTATCCGCGAGTTCGCACCCAAGGGCATCATCCTGGCCGGCGGTCCCGAGTCCGTTACCGAGAACGGCAGCCCGCGCGCGCCTCAGGTCGTGTTCGAGCTGGCGGTGCCGGTGTTGGGTATCTGCTACGGCATGCAGACCATGGCTGCCCAGCTGGGTGGCGCGGTGCAGGGTTCCGAAGAGCGCGAGTTCGGTTATGCGCGGGTTGATCTGGTTGGCAAGAGCAGTTTCCTCGATGGAATCGAGGATGCGGTAGCCGATGACGGTGTGCTGAACCTGGACGTCTGGATGAGCCATGGCGACAAGGTCATCGAACTGCCGGACGGTTTCAAGGTATTGGCCAGCACGCCGAGCTGCGCCATCGCAGCGATGGGTGACGACGCTCGTCATTTCTACGGCGTGCAGTTCCACCCGGAAGTGACCCACACCAAGCAGGGGCTGCGGATCCTGTCCCGGTTCATTCTCGAGCTGTGCGGCTGCGAAGCGCTGTGGACGCCGGCCAACATCGTTGAAGATGCCATCGCCACCGTGCGTGCCCAGGTGGGCGACGCCAAGGTGCTGCTTGGCCTGTCTGGCGGTGTCGATTCCTCGGTGGTTGCCGCGCTGCTGCACCGCGCTATTGGCGATCAGCTGACCTGCGTCTTTGTCGACAACGGCTTGCTGCGTCTGCACGAAGGCGAGCAGGTCATGGCCATGTTCGCCGAGAACATGGGCGTCAAGGTGATTCGCGCCAATGCCGAAGAGAAATTCCTGTCCCGCCTGCTCGGCGTGACCGACCCGGAGGCCAAGCGCAAGGTCATCGGCCGCACCTTCATCGAAGTATTCGACGAGGAGGCGACCAAGCTGCAGGATGTCCGGTTCCTGGCCCAAGGCACCATCTATCCTGACGTGATCGAATCGGCCGGCGCCAAGACTGGCAAGGCCCATGTGATCAAGTCTCACCACAACGTTGGCGGCTTGCCGGAAGACATGGCCTTTGAACTGGTCGAGCCGCTGCGTGAACTGTTCAAGGACGAAGTGCGCAAGATCGGTCTGGAACTGGGCTTGCCCTACGACATGGTCTACCGTCACCCGTTCCCCGGTCCGGGCCTGGGCGTGCGTATCCTCGCTGAAGTGCGCAAGGAATACGCCGACATCCTGCGCCGCGCCGACCACATCTTCATCGAAGAGCTGCGCAAGGCTGACCTGTACCACAAGACCAGCCAGGCCTTCGCCGTATTCCTGCCGGTCAGGTCAGTCGGTGTGGTCGGTGACGCCCGCCGCTACGAATGGGTCATCGCCCTGCGTGCGGTGGAAACCATCGACTTCATGACCGCTCGCTGGGCACACCTGCCCTACGAGTTCCTGGAAACCGTTTCCAACCGCATCATCAACGAAATCAGCGGTGTGTCACGAGTCACCTACGATATCTCCAGCAAGCCGCCGGCGACGATTGAGTGGGAGTGAGATTTACTTATAACTAACTGATTTAATTGATATTAGATAATGCCTAGCGATATCTTCTAAATCATCAGTGGTATTTCTCATGGCATCCGAAAGGTACGCCATGCACGAAATCGCCGATACCATGCCAGCGTTGATCACCCAGGCATGGTATCGGCGATTTTCAGTTGAGTGGATCAGGCGAGATTCTGAGCTGTTGAACAATGATGGCGCTTCATTCCTACTGCTTGAAATAAGCAATCAGTTTGAGGTGCCGGTGTTCATCAACGGTTAGTGCCTCGTGGGCAAAATCATGACGCTTGGATTGAGTGTCGAGTACCGTGCCGAGTCCGTAGCTATAGCTATCCATGTTGGGTTTTTGGTACCAGCTGCGAAAATCGGGCGAGAGTTTCTTCAGGTCTTCGATCAGTTCCAGAGTCGGAGAATTCTCCGGGGTGGCAGCTTGGTCACAACGGAATTGAGCGAGTAGGCGGGATGCGTCGCGGTGCCAGTCTGGCAGGCGAGAACGCAGCTCCGGATTGGCAAAAATCATCCGCATGAAATTGCGCTCTGCCGGACTCCGCGCTGTAAAACCGAACAAGTCGTTGGCCGCTGCATTCCAGGCGATGACATTCCACTGCAGGTTGATGACATAGGCCGGACGTTGAACCAAATCATCCAGCAATTGCTGGATCAACGGTGAAACCGAGGTTTGCTCATAGGCTTCGGCGGGAGGCGGGCGTCGATGGGCGAGCAGGAACAGGTGGCAGCATTCCGAGTCGTTGAGGCGCAAGGCTTTCGAAACATTGAGCAGGAAAGACTCGGATACCTGAATTTCACGCCCCTGTTCAAACCATGTATACCAAGTCAATCCGACGCCTGCGAGGGCTGCGACTTCTTCCCGCCGCAGCCCGGGAGTCCGTCTTCTCGCCGATATCGGTAGACCGACATCGGCGGTAGAAAGCTTCTTCCGGTGATGCAGCAGAAACTCTGATAGCTCGCTGCGGCTTCGAGTGAGGGGATGGGTTTTCATATTACCCCTGGTAATAGAATAAACGCTTATATTGTAACAGTTTAGTATTCAGCCAGAATGTTGTTTTCGACAAGGAGAACAGCATGACGGTCCGTTGCAATACTGCCGCCTTACCTGCCAGTACAGACATCATGCCATCCGCAGCTACCCGGTCATCTGCAGGTGCTCGCGAATGGTTTGGCCTCGCCTTGCTTGCGTTGCCCACGATGCTTCTCGGCCTCGACATTACGTTGCTGCACCTCGCCTTGCCAGCGCTGGCTGCGGACCTGCAGCCGAGTAATACGCAGGCCTTGTGGATCATGGATGCCTATGGGTTCATGATCGCCGGATTTTTGATCACCATGGGAACGCTTGGTGATCGGATCGGCCGGCGCAAGTTGCTCATGATTGGTGCAGGGGCTTTTTGCATAGCCTCGGTATTGGCCGCATTCTCCACAAGCGCGTGGATGCTCATCCTTGCCCGCGCTGCACTTGGAGTGGCTGGCGCAAGCTTGATGCCTTCCACGCTGGCTCTGATCAGCAATATGTTTTCCGAGCCCCGTCAGCGAGCATTGGCAATCGGAATATGGGCCACGATGTTCGCGTTGGGAATGGCAATGGGGCCGGTAGCCGGTGGCTGGCTGCTGAGTCATTTCTGGTGGGGTGCTGCGTTTCTACTGGCTGTGCCGATCGTGGTGCTTTTGCTCGTGCTGGCACCTGTCATGCTGCCCGAGTACCGTGCTCCAGCCAACGGTAGGCTTGATTTCGTCAGTGTTGTGCTATCCCTGGCGGCTCTACTGCCCGGGATTTATGGCATCAAGCAGATCGCGAAAGGGGGCGGCCCTCTGGAGGGGGGTGCGGCGATCGCGCTGGGGCTCGTGTTCGCGGTGCTGTTCGTATGCCGGCAGCGTCGCCTGGCCGATCCGTTGTTGGACATGACGCTGTTTGCTAGCCGTACCTTCAATGTTGCCTTGTTGGTGCTGCTGTTCGGCTTGGTTGCAGTCGGCGGTACGATGTTGCTCGTGACGCAGTATCTGCAATTGGTGGCTGGGTTTTCTCCACTGGTTGCGGGCTTGTGGATGGGCCCCCCGGCATTGGCCATGGTCGTGGCGGGTGTGACTGCGCCATTCATTGCTCGTCGTGTCAGACCAGGGTTTGTCGTTGGTGGCGCGCTTGCGTTCTCTGTTGTTGGCTATTTGATGTTGGCACATCTAGACGACGGTTCCTCTGGTCTGTTTGTCGTCGTGGCGAGTTTTTCGCTGGCGTACCTTGGCCTGGGGGCGATTGCCGCGCTTGGGACGGATCTTGTGATGGCGGCCGCACCGGCGGAGAAGGCGGGCTCGGCATCAGCTATGTCTGAGACAGTGCAGGAGCTTGGCGTCTCTCTGGGGATTGCGTTGCTTGGAAGCCTGGCTTCCGCAATCTACCGATTGACGATTGTCGAACGATTGCCTGCAGGTCTCGATGCTGAGCTACAGGCAGCAGTTGGCGACAGTTTATGGGCGGCTTCGCTGCTACCTGGATTGCCGGGTGGCCTGATTGAAGAAGCCAGGAGTGCTTTTATTCAAGGGTTCAATGCTGCGGCAATGGTAAGCGCGATCAGCGTTGCCGTGGTGGCCGTTCTTGCCGTAATCATGCTGAGGCATGTTGCACCCTTGAGGCCGAATGCTGGGACAGGGGTAACGATGGAGGAATAGGCGAGTAGATGGGATACCTTTGCATGATTGATAATCAAATGGGAGTGAGCGGCTAGCACTAGCCGCCGCTCTTGGTCACAGCACCCAAAAGCCCGCTTATGCGGGCTCTTGTTGTTCTGCCATGATGGCATTCATCATTTTCAGCCATGATCTGGAATATCCGGTACAACCAGCCGGGCAAGCTGCTCCAGTGATTCCTGCCAGCCCAGATAACAGCTATCAACGGGGATGACCGAAGGAATGCCTTCCTGAACTATGCGTATCTCTGTGCCACTGGATACGGCTTTCAGTTCGATGGCAACTTGCATTTCGCCGGGGAGGTTTTCATCGTCAAAGCGATCGGTATGGCGAATACGTTCGTTAGGTGTCAGCTCGATATATTCAACGGTAAACGAATGACTGACCCCAGTACCGAAATTGGTGAAAGACATACGGTAGCCACCACCCACGCGGATATCCATTTCATGGATCGTACCGGTAAAGCCGTAGGGCGGTAGCCAGTACTCCAATGCCTGTTTATCGGTAAACGCTTTGTAAACTCGCTCAACGGGTGCTGCCAATACGCGGTGTAGGCGGACGGTGCCGGTTTCGCTAGACATAATCATCTCCTGTTTGTTTTTTGGTTACCTGGTAGTCGGTTTCCAGACAATAATTTCGACAGCCTTCAAAAAAAATACTGTCGTAGTGAGCTTGGGCGTAGGTTTCAACGAGCACTGGGCTTAATGACTGGCAGCGCCGCTGTATCAAAGGGCGGCAAGGTATTGCGCGACGTCGGGCTGGCCGGACATGACCTTCGTCAGGTAACCTGCCTGCCGCGTCTCTGATCTGGATATATCCTCGAATGACCCAGTTACTCGCCTCCCTCTGGCCGCTGTTCGCCCTGATTCTGGGCGGTTATGTCTTGCGCCGGGCGGGCTTCCCCAATGCTGCATTCTGGCCTGGTGCCGAGCGCATCAATTACTTTGTACTGTTCCCGGCGCTGCTGTTCAGCAGCTTGGCCGGAGCGCCGCTGAACAGCCCGGCGCTGGCGCGGGTGGCACTGTGTGTGGGCGTGGTGCTCGGCGTGGCATGGCTGGGGCTGATTGTGCTGCGGCGCTGGCTGGGCTGGCCGGCGGCACGGTTTGGTGTGTTTGTGCAAAGTACGTTGCGGTTCAATACCTACATCGGCCTGGCCACCGTTGGCGCGTTATTTGGTGGTGAAGGGCTGACGCTCATGGCGCTGTTGCTGGCGATCACGGTGCCGGCGGTCAATATCCTGTCGGTGCAGGCGCTGACGTCGGGGGGGAGTCTGAACCGGCGCGCGCAGCTGCTGATCCTGTTGAAGAACCCGCTGATCCTGGCCTGCTTGCTCGGGGTGGCAGCAAATCTCTCCGGCCTGCGGTTGGGCGGGGGGATGGATAATCTGTTGACGCTGCTGGCGGCGAGCAGCCTGCCCCTGGGGCTCCTGTGTGTTGGCGCTGCGCTGCAGCCTCAGAATCTGCACGGTGAGACACGTGCGCTGTTGATCAGCACCCTGGTGCGGTTGGTCTTGATGCCGTTGGGGGCCTGGCTGCTGGTCGGGCTGCTGGGCATGCCGACGATGGAGCGGGTCACCTTGGTGCTGTTTTTTGCGCTGCCCTGCGCGCCCACTGCCTATGTGCTGGCACGGCAGTACGGCGGCGATGCGCATCTGATGGCGGGCGTCATTACCCTGCAGACACTACTGGCGATGCTGACCTTGCCGGTGCTGTTGCTGCTGGTGTTATGACGGGCGGTAGCCCCTCAATCTGCTGAGGGTTGCGCCAGCGACGCCATGTCGATGACGAATCGGTAACGCACGTCGCCTTCCTCCATGCGGTCGAACGCCTCGTTGATCTGTTGCATGGGGATCATTTCGCACTCGGGCAGGATGTTGTGCTCTGCGCAGAACTCGAGCATCTCCTGGGTCTGGGCAATGCCGCCAATGGCCGAGCCGGCCACCCGGCGACGGCCGCTAATGAGGGGGACAGTGGTCAGGCTGTCCACCGGGCCGATCTGGCCGATTACCGCCAGGGTGCCGTCGATGTCCAGCAATGGCAGGTAGGGTTTGAGGTCATGCTGGACCGGGATGGTATCCACTATCAGGTCGAAGCTGGCACGAGCAGCAGCCATGGCCTCGGCATCATTGGTGGCCAGGAATGCTTTGGCACCCAAGGCTGTGGCATCTGCAGCCTTGGCATCGGTGCGGCCAAGTACCGTGACCTGGGCGCCCATGGCCACGGCGAACTTGACGGCCATGTGGCCCAACCCGCCAAGTCCGACGATGG
>Ga0079224_100001725_pt1 | contig 25659 bp, 22 predicted proteins | sample Stecom2015_FD_80414 | JGI IMG/M metagenome (GOLD analysis project Ga0079224, IMG submission 80414) | Agricultural soil microbial communities from Utah to study Nitrogen management - Steer compost 2015 | ecosystem: Environmental > Terrestrial > Soil > Agricultural land | place: USA: Utah... | reverse complement strand
TTCGGGATCGCGCACCTTCAGCCCCGGGATCTTGCCGCCCAGAATGCGGTGCTTGGCGAATCCCAGCAGGGCGGGCAGCAGGCTCAACGCGATGACGACCGCCATGCCCACCGTCAGCGCGGCCGCGAGCCCCATCTCAGTGAGCATGGGGATGTTCACCACCGACAGCCCGGCCATCGCGATCATGACCGTCAAGCCCGCGAAGATCACAGCTGACCCCGCGGTCCCCAGAGCCCGGCCGGCAGCCTCCTCGCCGTCACGGCCGGCGCTGAGTTCGTGGCGATAGCGCGAGACGATGAACAATGCGTAGTCGATGCCGACGGCCAGGCCGATCATCAGCGCCAGGGTGGACGTCTCGGACCCGATGTCGATGAATCCGGTGGCCGCGGTGATCGCGGAAATCCCGATCGTGATGCCGAGAATCGCGGTCAAGAGCGGAAGACCTGCGGCGACGAGTGACCCGAACGTGATGATGAGCACGACCGCTGCCACGGCCACGCCGACGAACTCGGTGCCGCCCCCGAATTCGGCGTCCGTCGCGGCCTCGCCGCCGATCTCGACCCGCAACCCGGCCTCACGCCCGGAGTCCGCAGCGTCGAACAGGGCTTGCTGCGCTTCGTCGGTGAGGTCGACGAATCCGACGGTGTAGTTGACCTGGGCGTAAGCGATGGTCCCGTCGTCAGAGACCGTGCCGGCCTGGAACGGGTCCGCGACCTGGGCCACTTGTGGAGCGGCGGACAGTTCGGCCACGACGTCGCTGACCGCGGCGTGATGGCCCGGATCGGCCAGGGTCTCGCCCTCAGGTGCGGCGAACACCACCCGTGCCGATGTCGCCTCGGCATTCGCCGCAGGGAAGCGCTCCTCGAGCAGGTCGAACGCCTCCTGTGATTCCGTGCCGGGAATCTCGAAGGAGTCCTGCGTCGGACCCGACAGCGCCGAGGCGCCGACACCGAACAACACGACCAGGGCCAGCCAGATCGCTCCGACGATCTTGCGGCGTCGGTAGGAGAACCGGCCGAGCCGGTAGAGAAAGGTCGCCACGTGAGTCTCCCCGTTCTGTGTGCAGGGCGATGAGAACAACACAGCGCAGCTGTGAGCTGGCTGAGAAACGCCCGGGTGAGACGTGCCCCACATCGCTGGTAGTGAAGCGCGGTGTGGTCGCGCCCATCACCGTTCACGAATTCGGCACGTGGCCGTGGTCGGCCAGTTGCCCGATTCGACCATGTTGGTCACCGGCGCGGCGTACATTCCCGATCATGATTCGCCTCCGCCGTCGCTCCGTACCGATCATGGTCCTCGCGACACTCGCCACCGCCCCGCTGGTCGTGGCCGATCCGGCCGCTGAGACCGCCGACGCTTCGCGCCGTGACCACGCCGCCCTGTGGCGCGAGAGCTTCAACGGCGTCGACGTCGACGGCTCCGGCTACACGCATGAAGCACCGCCCGGGTGGACCGTAGAGATCGACCCGGCGATGCGGGGTGCCGGCGTCGAAGCATGGCGCGGCTGGACGTTCACCACGCGCGAGTTCTGGGTCGAGGCCGAAGATCAGATGCGTCATCGGTTCGGCCGTTCCGACGGCGTCATCGCGGTCGCCGACTCCGACGAGTACGCCGACAGCGACGACGCGCCGGACGAGTTCGACACCACGCTCACCTCGGAGCCCGTGCGTGTCCGGGGCCACGACCGGGCGAAGTTGACGTTCGACTCCCATTTGCGCTCGTGGGCCGGACAGGTCGCCACCGTCACCGTCGAGTTCGACGACAGCGGGGACGAGACGACCCTGCTGCGCTACGACGACACGAACACGACCGGCGACTACGACCCGGCCCGGACCAACAGCACCGAACAGCTGGCTTTCGACGTCCCCGACGGTGTCCGGCAAGCGGTGTTCCGCTGGCGTCTCACGGCCCCGCGCAACTCCTGGTACTGGGCCATCGACAGCGTCGCGGTACGCCCTGTGCTCCCGGCGGCCGATGCTGAAGCGACATCGTTGTGGGCGGTCAGCGACATCCAGGGCCACCCGCACGATCTGGCGCACGGGCTGGCCGATCTCGCCGACGTGCGCCCGGACGCCTCGGCCCTGTTGATGGTCGGCGACCTCGTGCACAGCGGCGCCGCCGGCGAGTGGGCCGAGATCCACGACGTCATGACCGGCGCGCAGACGATCACGCCGGACCCGGTCATCGCCGCCATCGGCAATCACGAGAGCTACGCCGACGACGGTTGGGACGTGCTGCTTGATCGTTTCCTCACCTTCGCCGAACGCGAGCGGGTGTGGGGCGAATCCGTCGTCGACGGGCCCGGCGGTTCGGTACCAGTGCTCGTCCTCGGCCAGGAGAATCCGCGCCCGCCCGAGGTGAGCATGTCCGACGAGCAGGTGGCGTGGTTCAACGAGCGGCTGGATCACTGGACTCGACTGAACAAGCAGGTGATCGTCATCACCCACTTCCCGCTCGGCGACACGGTGTCGGCGTCGTGGATCCCCTGGTACCACGAGCACCATGAACGCAACGACGAGCTCACCGCGATTCTGGGTGATCACCCGAATGCGATCGTGCTCACCGGGCACACGCATTACCCGGTCGAGCTGGGTGACTGGGCCGTACGGCGTCGGGTGCCAGGCGGTCACCCGGACGGATTCGTCGCGGTGAACACCGGCGCCATGCATGTCGAGTGGGACGCCCGCGGTGAGAACACCGACGATATCTCCGAGGTCGTGACCCGGGACATCAACCGCGGCCTCGTCCTCGACGTCCATCCCGACCGGGTCGTCGTCCAGGCACGCGATTTCGGCGTCGCTGGGCCGGACGGCGGCAACGAGATCAACGAGGTCGTTCGTGCGATCGAGATCCCCAACCCGTTGGTCCCCGGCCGGTGGCAGTGACAGCAGCATCGGCCGAGCGCGTCAGGTCAGCGTGCTCAGGCCAAAGGCGACGCTGAAGCCGAGCACCGTGACCAGCCCGGTCGACAGGCCGCCGAACTCGTACGCCTCGGGCACCATCGTGTCAGTGAGCATCGTCAGCAAGGCGCCGGCAGCGAAGGCCTGGACGAACGCCACCGACCCGCCGGACGCGTCCGCGAGCACCGTGAACCCGACCGCCGCGGCCAGCGCCGAGACCAGCGTCGTGGTCAGCCAGAGCACCATCACCGAGAGTCTGCTCCGGCCCGACGACGTCAGACCCGTGGTCGCGGCCATGGCCTCCGGCAGGTTCGACAAGAACACCGCCGCGAGCATCGCGACACTGATGCCACCACTGTGGAGCAACGTGGTCCCGAGCACGACTGACTCCGGTACGCCGTCCAGCACGGTTCCGAAAGCGATCGCCGCGCCACCGCCGGTGGCCTGCGCGCCGGTGGACCGTTTGCGATCGGCGCCGCCCATCCGGTCGATGAGCAGGTCGCCGGCATAGAACGTGACGGCGCCTGCACCCAACCCGATGAGCAACGTCGTCGCGTCGCTGCGTTCGAACGCGTCTTCGACGAGGTCGTAAGCCACCGCGGAGAGCAGGACGCCGGCGCCGAAGGCCATGACCAAGGCGACCGCGCGCTGCGACAACGGCCGAACGAAGACCAGGAGCGCGCCGATCAGCAGCGACGAGCTGGCCGCCAACCCCCACAGGAACGCGATCAACGTCGCTCCCTTGCCTCACCATCGGAATATCCGAGCAGGCTAGCGCGACTGGTGGCCCGCGGTGACCAGTCGCGCCAGCTTCTCAGCTGCCTCCGCCGCGAATCTGCTGACGCTCGACGCCGAGGTCAGCGCGGTCGGCGGCCGCGCGCCCCGCGTCCTACCCCGCACCGTTGGAGACGGTCACCGATTTCCGGATCGTGTGCTCGAACATCTCGTTGAAGGTGTCTTCGACGGCTTGGGAACGAGCAGCGAGCACCGGCAGGAGCCGGGCGTCGTCAGCGGGGTCGTGCGCACGTTGACCGGCCTCGCTGAGCCGCTCGCCGATGCGGTTGGCGTAGGAAACAAGGAATGAGCGCCGGAAGGAGCGAGTGCGTGAGGTCCCTGCGCCAGTGACGTGGTTGCCCTCGGCGAGCATCGCGTGCGTGGCTTGAACCAGCAACGAGGTGGCGAGCAGTTCGGTGATCTCGAGATCCATCGTCTCGCCGACGAGCGCGACGAATCCGAGTTTCGGGTAGAACACCGACTTGCAGCGATTGGCCCCAGCGATGGCCGCCACGAGGTGGGACTTCGCCTCGACGTAGGGCGAGTCCAGCCACAGCCGGAGCGCTGTGACGGCCGGTTGGACGTCGTGGTCGGCATCCAGGAGCGCACGCTCGAAGGCATGCCGGTTCATCAACTCCTGGGCTTTGGCCGACAAGGCCTCGGCCTCGTCCGGGAACTGGGTCGACTCCGCTTTGGCCAGCAGCGCCCGCACACGAGCCAGAACCTTCTGGTCGACCCGGGCACCGGCAGCGGTGACACGCGCCGAAGCCGAGCCCGGCGGTGGCAGGATTGGCGCCAGCTTCGGCAGCACCATGAGCTGGGCGAGCAGCGTCGTGGTGACGAACAGGGCGTGCTGCGTACCTACACCGTGACGTCGTGCCCATGGCCCGAGATGCGGCTCGTTCTTCGGCCACCAGACGGTGGCTTCGAGCCGCGTCACTTGATCAGCCCAGCGCTGGTGCACCGTCGCGGGGGCGTGTTGCGCGGTGTCGGCGGCGATCGTGTCGACCAGCAGGCCGGTCACCTCCTGGTCGGCCCGTCGCCGCACGACCTCCCACACATCGACCGGCAACCATCCGGACCGCCACAACGCCGTGATCACCCGACTCAACGCCAGACCGGCGGCCGTGGCGAGGGTGCGATCATGACGTGGCGCATATTGCGCGCTCAGTTCCGCCGCACAGGTTCGCGCCGCATCCTTGACACCTGACGCCTGATGCTGCCCGGCCATGAACATGACCTTCGCCAGTGCCTCCGCCGACGGTGCACTGGTTTCGAACCGGTCGTCGGCCGCGATGCCGAACGGATTCGGGCCGGTCGAGCCTGAGCCGTACGGGCCGGGTGATGCGCCGGCACCCGAGCGCGGCGTCGACCCGCGTCGTTGCCGCTGTTGACGACGCTTCGTAGCGGCTCGCTTCTGCTGGTTTCGCTGACCCATTCAGACGCTCCATCCGTCCGGTCGTGGCCACGACCGTACAGCCCGGTTCCGACAGCCCCAACCCGTCCTGACGCCGCGCCGTGGCATGCATGAGCCGAAGCGAGGTGGGGCCGATCATCTGACGGAATCGATCACCTTCGGTACGCTGGAAGGCTCGTTACGGCGCCGATGGCGGCTGGAGACATGCATTGAGCTCGGAAGCGGATGCCCGCGGCGTCGCCGACACCAGCCGTGAGCTGCGGCAGGTTCGAGATGGTCTCCTGCCGGCCGAGGCTGAGAACGTCGACCAGGCGATCCGCGACGGGGTCGAATCCGTCGCCCGGCTCGTCGACGAAGCCGCGGCGGGCGAGCTGCGCGGTGAGATGCAGCGAATCGCACACGAGATCCGGCTGCTCGGAACAGGGATGACCGCCGCCCGCGAAGACGCGACGGACGCCGCCGCGCACATCCTTGGTCACGTCGCCGACGAGCTCGAAGCCACCCTGCGCCCTGCGGAAGCCGGGCCGGAACCGGCGCTGTCCACGCTGGCGATCACCACACCGGGTACATCGGCACCGTCGCCCGCGCCACGACTGACGTGCACGGTGGCCGACGCCCAGCGGCTGCACTCCCAACGTCCGCGCGATCAACAGGCCGTCCGACGGCCCGTGAACCAAGTGATTGCGAAGTTTCCGCCGAAGCTGCAAGGCCTCGCCCGCACCCTGCTGACGAACAGGAGCTCACACGCCGTGCAGCGGCACGGCCACCACCTCACCCCCGAGCACCAGCTGGCCCGTCTTCAATGGCTGCTCGATCCCGCATTCATCGACCAGTGGCAGGCGAACGACGACGGCAGCATCACCTCACAACGCCGGAACGGAAGGCCCCACGCCGTCGACGCAGTGGCCGGCAACTACACCTCGCCCGAGGCAGTCGCCAAGCCCCTCGTCGCCATCCTCACCGCCGCCGGTCGCACCCAACAGGCCCTGGACACCTACCTCGATCGGCTCGCCGATGGCGGTACTCTCGTCCGGCTGTTTCTGCCTCCCGACACCACCGGCATCGCCACCAACGACGTCTTCATGGCTCGCGGTGTGGGATCCGACACGAACGCTGGCCAGAAGGTCTGGAAGACAACACGGGCGGGAGCGCTAGCGGGATACGGTGATCCTCCAGCCGCCCGCTCCCACGACGCTGTCACTCAAGGCGTCCGGCCCGGCAGCCTTGTCATTTTCGCCAAAGGCGCCACCACGAACTGGCGGCTAATCACGAGTTTCTTCACCGACGACCCAGACGACACGCCGTACACGGAGTTGTGATGGAGATCAGCGAACACTTCCTCAGGTGGAAGCGTACGTTCAGCAATGACCAGGCTGAATTACTCGACTTCTACTTCGAGGCATGCCAACAGGTGCCGACGTGGATGGAGACGAACCACGACGACATCCACCGCTTCCGCGACGAACTCGCCGCGCACATCCATGACTCCTCATACGGTCCATTACGCAGAGAGACCCAGTGGAGCACGGATGAGATCCTGCGCGACCTGTGGTTCGACGTGTTCGGCATAGACCCACCACCGGGTGACCCCTTCCCCGTGCCCACCGAACGCTGGGGCCGCCACCGTATGACCCGGTACCTCGAGTACTTCCCGTGGCAGCGGCCCGACCTCATTCAGCCTGCCGACCGGGATTGGCTCGCCGCCCGCAACCTCACCCTCGACGACCTCGCCGACTACCGCGAACCCGGCGCGGAACGCGACTACCTACGCCCCGAGCCCGACGGCTACCGCGAACGCCTCGCCGAACTCACCGCCCAAGGACGACGCAGCGGGCCGGCCGAAGGCAGCCACGCCCAGCACGGACGCGCGGACCTTCTCGACGCCAAACAGGCCTACCTCGACCAAGGACGCCCCGACCTCGCCGACAACATCGACACGATCCTCACCAACCGCACCGACGCCGAACACCGCGACCGCTGAGGTTGGAGTAGGGCCAGCGCCGCTAGCGAGCAGCGACCAACGCCAACCGAACACGTGGTCACACGGCGTTCAGCCTCCCACCCCACGGCTGCCGAGCGAGCGTAACGCCACATACTCGATCAGCCCCACTGCCTCGGAGTACGCTCGCGACGACGTTGAGATTGAGACCATCGGTGAATATGTCGTCGTAGACGAGTATCTGTTTCCCGGCGATTCGTTGGGGCTCCGGCACATGTAGCACCGGTCGCACCTCGTTCTCGCATACGTATCGGCGCTCCTGCCAGCTTTCACAGGTCGCCAGCCGCTTAGTCGTCGCCGACTTCTCGATCACTGTGCTGTCGACGACGTACGGCAACCCTGTCTCGTCCAAACGTGCCGCTTCTGCGAGGACCTCAGCAGTGTGGTCGAAGTCGCGACCATCAGGACCGACGTAGGTCGGGCTTGGAATTATCAAGTCGAAGGTCGAGAAGCGTGCAGAATTCTCGTATAGGAATCCAGCAAGCACTCGGCCGAAGATCCACGCCCAGCCTGTTCTCTTCTCGTACTTGTATCGGTTGATTGACCGCTCGAGGGCTCCGTCGCGCATCGCTACCGACCGGTTCCAGTCGAAACTGCGATCGGTCCAGCCACAGACTGGATTCCCACATGTGCCGTTCGCCTTCGCGAGGGCCTGCTCACAGACCTTGCATCGCGGATCCGGCACCGAAGACATGTCCTGCCTCGCACAGGCGAAGCAGATCGCGACGCTGCCAGTCTCCCGATATGGACAGCTTCCACAGTTGCCGAAGCCACTCGGCGGTGGCGTGAGGTGCTTGAGAACGCCGTCGGTCACGGCGGTTAGTCGAGCAAGCTGAGCTGAAGTCGCCGCACGTCATCGTCTCGCACAGCGGCCGGACCGACCAGCTCGTGCATCACGTCCCCCGCGTCGTCAACGACACGAGCTCCTCGACGCCTCGCATACGAGGCTGCCCATTCGTTCTGCTCCGCCAAGTTCCGCGGCAGGAAGACCTTCTTACCGTGTTCGAGGGCCACTCGGGCCTGCATCTTCGCACCGGAGGTTGAGCTGGCTTCGATCACTACTGTCCCCTGCGCTATGCCGGACATCGTCACGTTTCGCCTGGGAAAAGTGTATGAGGCAGGCGGAGCGCTCGGCCAGAACTGCGACACGACTGCACCGGATGCTGCGATCCGGTCGCTCAGTTCAGCATTTTCCGCCGGATAGCACCGAGTGATACCGGTGCCGACGACCGCGAGCGTACGACCACCACCATCGAGCGCTGCAGAGTGAGCTGCAGTGTCGATACCACGTGCGAGTCCCGACACCACGGTCACTCCAGCATCGCTCAAGGTCCTGGCGAACTCCGCGGCTGTGCGAAGCCCCCGGGGACTCGCCCGGCGCGTGCCGACTACCGCCACGCTACGGAGGTCTTCCTCGGTCAACGAGCCTCGAACGAACAGAAACGGTGGGAGGTTGAAGATCAGCCGGAGTGTACGTGGATAGCCCTCATCGAGGACAGTTACCAGCCGAGCTCCGGCGTCGACTCCTCTTGCCACCTCAGCATGTACATCAGCCACTCGTTCGTCATGGGTGGCTGAGGCGTCCCGGAGTAGTGCAGCCGCGGTATTCGCCTGCTGGGTCACTTCGGAGAGCTGTCCCTTCAGCAGCCGCTCCAGGCCGTCAGGTCGCTGAGCTTCACGCGCCACGAGGTGCCAGTCGAGGCCCTTGATCCGGCACAACGCCAATAGCTCTAGCTGTTCTACGGTTGCCGGCATCTTAGTATCGACCCCCGGACGCATGTTCGAACGCGTATGTCATTCCCCACCTTAGTGTCTGGGTCCAGCGAGATCCCAACGCCCCGCCGATGATCTGCCGCTGGGTCGAACTCGCTCAGGCCAACGCCGGGACCTCGAGCGACAACGTGCCCACGTCGGCGTCGAGCACGGCCGGCACCCCGAGCGGCACGGTGATGGAGCTGTCGCAGTGACCGAACCCGAGGTCGGCGACGATCGGGACACCGAGCCCGCCCAGCCGGTCCATCATCAACTCCTCCACCGGCTCGCAGTCCTTCCAGGACCCGAGCGCCACGCCGGCCACGCCGTCGAACCACCCGGTCCGCAATAGCTGGGTGAGGAAGCCGTCCAGGCGGTACGCCTTCTCCCCCACGTCCTCGAGGAGCACGATGCCCCCGGCGGCGCTCGCCCGGGCGGTCGGCGTGCCGATCTCGCCGGCGAGCAGGCTCAGGCAGCCTCCGATGGTCACGCCGCGGGCCGCCCCTGGCACCAGTACCCTCGCGTCCGGCGAGGTCAGCGCCATCGCCTCGCCCGGTTCCATCAGCATGCGCCGCAACAGGTCGGCCGTGCGATCGTCGTCGGTGAACATCGTGGTACCAGGCATCGGGCCGTGCACCGTCGCCAGCCCAAGATGCGTGGCGAAGGCGCCGTGGAGCGCGGTGATGTCGCTGAACCCGACCAACACCTTCGGTCCGGCCGCGCGCATCGCCGCCCAGTCGATCAACTCGATCATGCGCTGCGCGCCGTAGCCGCCGCGGGCACAGATCACCCCGGACACGGACGGGTCGCACCACGCCTCCTGCAGGTCACGGGCGCGATCTTGGTCGCTACCAGCCAGGTAGTCGAAGCTCGGGTGGCGGTCGAGGGCGTGCGGCGCGACGACGACGTCGAGGCCCCATTCGCGCAGGATCGCGCAGCCGGTCTCGAGGCTTTCCTTCGGTACCGGCCCGCTCGGCGACACGACCACGACCCGGTCCCCCGCTCGCAGTCGCCGCGGCCGGGTCAAGGGTGTCAGCCGCATGTCGGTCACGTCGTCAACGCGAGCGTCGGTACGTCGTCGGCCGGCGTGAACCCGAACACCTGGGCGTACAGCGACAGCTCGGCCTGCAGCGCCGTGACGATGGTCTCCTTGCGGCGGAAGCCGTGCTGCTCGCCTTCGAAGGTCAGGTAGGCGTGCGGGACCCCGCGCCCGGCGATCCGCTCGACGAACCGCTCGCACTGCACCGGCGGGCAGATCTCGTCCTCCAGCCCCTGCAACAGCAGGAACGGCGCGGTGATCCCCTCGGGGTAGTTGATCGGCGAGCGGTCGGCGTAGCGCTGAGCGGTCGCCGGCCACGGCCCGACGAGGGATTCGAGGTACTGCGACTCGAAATCGTGGGTCTCACCGGTGCGCCAGCCGGCCAGGTCGAGGATCGGGTACATGATGACGCCGCAGGCGAACGTGTCGTCGAAGGTCAGCGCTGCCGCTGAGGTCCACCCACCTGCACTGCCGCCGCGGATGCCCAGCCGCGCCGGGTCGGCGCTGCCTTCGGCCGCCAGCGCCTGCGCCACGGCGACGCAATCTTCGACGTCGACGACGCCCCAGTTCTCGCGGAGCCGGTTGCGGTACTCGCGGCCATGTCCGGTGGAGCCGCCGTAGTTGACCTCCGCCACCCCGATGCCGCGGCTGGTGAAGTAGGCGATCTCGAGGTCGTGCACCATCGGTACGCGGCTCGTGGGCCCACCGTGGACGAAGACGACGTACGGCGGCAGCTCACCATCGGGGCCGCGCAGGTCCGGGTGCCGCGGCGGGTAGACGGCGGCGTGGATCTCGCGTCCCCCGGGCCCGGTGAACGTGCGCGGGCTCGGCACCGGCAGCACGCGCTGGACCGCCGTCGACCCGTCCTCGCTCTCACCGATGCGGCCCGCCGCCCCGACGACGGCGTACGGCACATCGGGCGCAGCAGCGACGCCGATCACGCCGGCCTCCGACGTGGCCAAGGTCGGTGCCCACTCGGTGTACCGCTCGTCGCCGCCTGATCGCAGCTGGCCGGTCGCGGGGTCGAGAACGTCGAGCCGCGTCGATGCGCCACCGTGGATGACGGCGACGTCTCCGCTGGGCAATGGGGCGAACCACTGCATGCCGAGCTGCCACAACGCGCCGCCGAACTCCTCGTCGCGCGGACAGAGGTTGACCGGCACGCCGTCGGCGGTTCCGTCCGGAGCCAGCTGAAGCCGGTGCAGGTTCCACCAGCCGCTGGCGTCGCTGAGCAGCAAGAGGGTCTGCGCGGATTCCCATTCGACCTGCACGACCGACTCGTCGCGCCCACCGGCCACCGTGACCGCCGGACCCACGGTCCCGTCCGCGTCGATACGCGCGACCCGCAGCTCGGTGGAGTCCCATGGCATGTCCGGATGCTCCCAGCCGATCCAGGCCAGACTCCGGCCGTCCGGCGACGGGCGCGGGCAAGCGAGGAAGTGCCGGTCGACGACGAGCACCCGCACCGCCGACTCGTCACCGGCCGCGGAGCCGTCCAGCGGCACGCTCACCAGGGCTCGTCGCACGTCGGTCGGTGCCGGGCCGACATGCTCCTCGCGGACGCACCACACGGCGTCGCCGTCGGGCGCGAGCACGGGTTCGACGTAGCGCCAGCCGGCCGGGCGAGCCGGTTGCGGGCTCAGCGGGCGGGGCTCGGCGTCCGCGCCGGGCTCGAGCAGGTACAGGCGCTGATCGGAGAACTCACTGAACACGACGGCTGCACCGGAGCGACCGGGTACGGGGACGTAGGCGCGCCCGCCGTATTCGTGGACCCGGCTGCGCACGTTCCACGGAGCCGGAACGACCACCTCGGCAGGCCCGGCACCGTCGCCACGCGAGCGCAGCAACGCGGAGCGTCCGCCCTCCGCGGGCATCGGGCGGACCCACCACAAGGACTCGCCGTCGTGGCTCAGCCAGCCGGGCCGGCCGTCGTTCTCCGCGACGAGTCCGACGTCGACGGGCGAGGCCCAGCTTCCATACGGTGCCGACTGCGCAGTCATCAGCCGACCGTCGTCAGGAACCGGTCGAGCACGCGCACCCCGAAGTCCAGTGCGCCCACCGGCACGCGCTCGTCGATGCCGTGGAACAGCGCCTGATAGTCGAATCCTGGCGGCAGCTGCAACGGCGAGAAGCCGTACCCGACGATGCCCAGCCGGGAGAACTGCTTGGCGTCCGTCCCGCCGGACATACACATCGGCACCACGTACGCACCGGGATCCTCAGCGGTCAGCGCGTCGGCCATCGCCGCGAACGTCGACGAGTCGACGTCGGCCGACAACGGCACCTCGGTGTGCTCGTAGTCCCAGTGCACCCGCGGACCCGCTAGCTCGGAGACGGTGGACTCGAACTCGTCTTTCATCCCCGGCAGGACGCGCCCGTCGACGTAACCGACCGCGGTCTGCGGGATGACGTTGACCTTGTACCCGGCCTGCATCATGGTCGGGTTGGTGCTGTTGCGCAGCGTCGACTCGACGAGCTGACGCGCGGGGCCGAACTGCGCCAGCACCTCGTCGGCGTCGAAGGCCGGATCGTCGGTGTCGACCTCGATCCCCAGCGCGGTGCCGATACCCTCCACCGCGGCCCGCACCGTCGGCGTCAGGCGCACCGGCCATTCGTGCTGGTCGAAACGGGCCAGCGCCGCGGCCAGCGCGCCGACAGCGTTGTCGGTGTTGACCTTCGAACCGTGCCCGGCCTGGCCATTGGCGGTCAATCGCATCCAGGCTGTACCTCGCTCGCCGGCGCCGACCGGGTACAGCCGAATCCCGTCGCCGGCGTGGAACGTGTACGCACCGGATTCGCTGAAGCCTTCGGTGCAGCCCTCGAACAGATCGGCGTGCTCGCGCACGAGGAAATCCGAGCCGTAGACGGCGCTGGCTTCCTCGTCGGCAGTGAACGCGAGCACGACGTCACGACGGGGTCGCCGGCCCTCGCGCATCCAGGCGCGGACCACGGCGAGCATCATCGCGTCCATGCCCTTCATGTCGACCGCGCCGCGGCCCCACAGGACGCCGTCACGGACTTCGCCGGAGAAGGGGTGAACCTGCCAGTCGGCCGGCTCGGCGGGAACGACGTCGAGGTGCCCGTGGACGAGGACGGCGTCGCGGTCGGGTTCGGTGCCGTCGATGCGCGCGACGACGTTCGCCCGGCCGGGCGCCGATTCGATCACGGTGGCCTCGATGCCGACGTCGTCGAGGCGTTCGGCGACGTACTCGGCGGCCGGACGTTCTCGGCACGTGCCGTCGCCGGAGTTGGTGGTGTCGATACGGATGAGGTCCGACGCCAGCGTGGTGACGTCCGAGGGGCGGTCAGCCATAGCGGTCTTCGATGCCATTCGAGATCAGCGTGGTCACGGTCTTGAAGCAGCGGATCATGTCCTCAGCGGTTCCGGCGGTGTAGCGGACCCGGCGCTCGGCGACACGTTCCACGGTGGGCACCATACCGGCGAAATCCGCCAACTGGGTCGCGTCGACTTCGACCTCGACGGTGAACGGTCCGGCGTCGGTGGCCGGTTCGTGCCGCACGGCCGAAGCGGTCGCCGCCTTCGCACCGGCACGGATGTCGGCGAAGGTGCGGGCCGGCGGCTTGCACCGAGCGGCGTAGCGCGACACGTACTCCTTGACCGCGACGGTATGCGCGTCGGGTGCGTACGTCGCCGCATCGGCACACGTGCGGTCGTCGCCGGTGACGAGGATCACCGGCGTTCCGTACTGGGCCGCCACGAGGGCATTGAGCCGCCCCTCACTGGCCGGGGCGCCGTCGAGCCACACACCGGTGATCGAGTTGGGCAGGTAGGTGTGCGCCAGCACTCCCTCGGCCCCGGCTCCCGCGTGGTAGCCGAGAAAGACCACGCCGTCGACGTCGCCGGCCTGGATGCCCTCGACCATCGTCAGTGCCTTGTGCCGGCCGGTGATCATGGTGGCCCGTTCGTCGAGCTCTTCGAGGAGAAGATTGCGCATGGTGGCATGCGCCTCGTTGACGACGACCTCGGTGGCCCCGCCGTCGAACAGCCCGGCGATGGCGCCGTTGACGTCAGAGGTGAACATCGATCGGCAGCGTTGCCACGGCTCGGTGCCGGGCTCGACATCCGCGCTCCACGTCACACCGGTGGCGCCCTCCATGTCGGCCGAGATGAGCACCTTCATAGACCAATACTGTACCTCTTACTAGGGCGGTGGCCGGTCCTCGGCACCGACCCGTCGGCCGAGCTGACCCAGCAGGACCTTCAACGAATTCGCCAGCTCAGCGCGGGCAGGCTGATCGAGCCCGTCGAGCAGCGATTCCTCGTGGCGGAGCAACTCGCCGACGACGCGCTCGTTCAACTGCCGCCCCGTCTCGGTCAGCGCGACCACCACCGACCGACCGTCGTCGCCGGATCGATTCCGCACCACGAGACCGGCCGCCTCGGCACGGGCGACCCGCTGCGATATCGCTCCGGCGGTGACGAAGCTGCGCTGGGCGATCTGCCCAGGGGTGAGCTCGTATGGCGGGCCACTACGGCGCAAGGTGCTCAGCAGGTCGAGGGTCGAACTGTCAGTGCCGAGGCGCTCCAGGGTCCGGCGTCGCTCGTCGGAGAGCAGCTGCGCCAGCCGCCAGATCCGGGTGATGATCCCGATCGACTCGACCGGCACGTCCGGCAGCTCGCGGCGCCACGCCGCCTGAATCCGATCGGCGCCGTCCTCGTCCCGTGTTGTCATGCCGCCCAACCGGCCCTTAGGCTCGTCACGCCAATTAATTTAGCACTAAAGGAGTTTGCATGGCTGCACGGACCATCGTCGTCACCGGGGGCGGAACCGGCATCGGCCGCGCCGTCGCGCAGTCGTTCGCCGCCGACGGCGACACCGTCGTCATCACCGGCCGGCGACGGGAACGACTCGAGCGAGCCGTCGCCGAGATCGGACCGTCCGTACGGGCGATCGACTTCGACGCGTCGGACCCGGTGGCCGTCCAAGCGGCAGCCGAGCACCTGCCTGAACGCGTCGACGTCCTGGTCAACGCGGCAGGGGGCAACACCGGCTTCGACCAGCCCGCCCCGGCACCCGACGACCTGGCCGGCATCGCCGCTGCCTGGCGAGCCAATCTCGACGCCAACGTCCTCAGCGCCGTCCTGATGACCACGGTGCTGACCCCGCGCTTCGTCGACGGCGCGCGCATCGTCACCATCGGTTCGATAGCCGCTCACCAGGGATCGGGCAGCTACGGAGCGGCCAAGGCGGCGGTGGAGGTGTGGACGGTCGACATCGCCGGCCGGCTGGGCCCGCGCGCTATCACCGCGAACGTCGTCGCGCCGGGCCTCACCGAGGGCACGGAGTTCTTCCGGGATTCACTCACCGACGAGCGTCGGCAACGATTGATCAACGCGACCAAGAACGGCCGGGCGGGCAGAACGGACGACGTGACCGCGGCGGTGCGTTACCTGGCTTCACCGGAAGCCGGACACGTCACCGCCCAGGTCCTGCACGTCAACGGCGGCGCCTACCTCGGGCGCTGATCGGCCACCGCGCCGCCGACGGTCTCAGGGAGCGACGACCTCGACTTCGAACCCCTCGTCGTTCTCCATGTACGCGGCGTAGTGATGCGGGCCGCCGGCATGCGGATGCCGATCGGCGAACATGAGGTGCCAGCCGTAGGCCGGGGCCTCGGAGACGATGCGATCGACCATCCATTGCTCGGGGACGGCCAGCGCCAGATGGTTCAGACCCGGGGCCTTGCGGTCGTAGGCGACCCAGCTCATGTCCGGGGACGCTTCCACCACGACGTAGGGGCCGCCGCCGGGCGCCTGCCAGGAGCGACCGTGCTCCCATGCCTGGAAAAGCGTCCAGCCGAGCCGCTCGAACAGCCAACCGAACGACCGGGTCGCCGCCTCGAGGTCACGGACCCAGACCTCGACGTGGTGCAGCCCCGTCGACGGTGTGGTCGACGGGCTCAGTGACTGATCGTCGACGACGGGCGCGCCCATCGGCGATTGAGCGGGAGCGGAGGACTGCGGATACTGCTGCTCGGAGCCGAAAGAGGGATCCAGCGCTCGAAGCACCGGGTCGAGTTCGTTCACCGCGGAGTCGGTCAGGGGATCGTAGCTCGGCGGGGCGCCGGGCATCGTCTGCTGCGATGCGGGGATGGTTCCGGGAGCAGTGCCGGGTGAGCTGTTGTACGCCGCCGGCGCGCCGTGCTGGGTGTCGTAGTACGGCGCGTAACCCGGATTCGTCTGCGGCGCGGCGGGACCGCCGTAACCCGCGGCGTTGGGAGCGCCGTAACCGGACGCGGGCACGTCGTAGCCCCCAGGTGCCCCGTAGCCACCAGGCGGGAGCACCGCCGGCGGCGCCACCGGGGGTGCGGCGGGAGCACCGGCCATCTGGCCAGGATGAGTACCCACACTCGTGTGCTGCGCACCATGGTCATGCGCAGGCCCCTGAGCAGCGGCCTTGCGCATGCGCCGGAGTTCCGCCGCAGCCGCGTCGAGCCAGTCGTCGACGTCGTCCATGACGTAACCCTCGCGCATCCGGACGACCTTGAACTCCTCGTTCTCGATCTGCTCCGGCGTCACACCGCGCCCGCTGCTGCGCCCCTCGAGGGCGTCGATGACGACGTCGACGAAGTCGTCGACGGCGTCCAGGTCATAGCCCTCTCGCATCCGGGTCGTACGAAACTCGGGCTCGCGACTGACGGCCACCAGGTGTCACTCTCCTCCCGAAGTGAAATGGCCGGTCTCGGGGTACCTCACGACCATGAGTCCAGCCAACTCATGACCCGAGAAGCCGAAATCCCCCGAGACCGGCCGAGCCAATCGCAATGCATACTAATCGGTAACAGTAGCCAGCTGACCACATGCCCCGTCGATGTCGCTACCCCGCGTATCACGGACTGTCACCGGGATACCGCGTTCGGCCAGAGTGGCTACGAATTGCGCCGCCACCTCCGGACGCGACGCGGTCCACTTCGACCCGGGTGTCGGGTTGAGCGGAATCGGGTTGACGTGCACCCATCCTCGTCCACGCGCATCAAGCAGGCGCCCGAGCAGATCGGCCCGCCACGCCTGGTCGTTGATGTCGCGGATCAGAGCATACTCGATGGAGACCCGCCGGCCGGTGGTCTCGAAATAGCGCCGCGCGGCGTCGAGCGCCTCGTCGACCTTCCATCGAGTGTTCACCGGCACCAACTCGTCGCGCAGCTCGTCGTCGGGGGCATGCAGTGACAGCGCGAGCGTGACGCCGAGATCTTCAGCGGCGAGTTTGTCGATCGCCGGAGCGAGTCCCACCGTCGACACGGTGATGCCCCGGCGGCTGAGCCCCAGACCGGCCGGCGCGGCGTCGATGAGCCGGCGTACGGCGGTGACCACCGCCTTGTAGTTCGCCAGCGGCTCACCCATGCCCATGAACACGACGTTGGTGACCTGCCCCGGCCCACCAGCGACCTCACCGGCGCGCAACGCCCGCTCGGCCGCCACGACCTGCTCGACGATCTCGGCCGCGGACATGTTGCGGGTCAGGCCTTGTTGGCCGGTCGCACAGAACGGGCAGTTCATGCCGCAGCCGGCTTGGCTGGACACACACAATGTGACCCGCGGTCGCGCTCCGTCGTAGCGCATCAACACGCTTTCGACCAGCGCACCGTCGAACAGCCGCCACAACGTCTTGCGGGTCGCCCCGTCGTCGGTCTCGACGTGGCGAACGGGGGTGACCAGGACCGGCAGCAGTGACGCGGCCAGGTCGGCGCGAGCCGCGGCCGGAACGTCGGTCATCTGCGCAGGGTCGCTGACGTGGCGGGCGAAATAGTGCCGCGACAGCTGGTCGGCGCGGAACGGCTTCTCGCCCAGATCGGCCACCGCCTGCCGTCGATCGGCGACGTCGAGGTCGGCAAGATGCCGCGGCGGCTTGCCACGGCGCGCGGGGACGAGCGTCAACTCACCGGGTTTGGGCATGATGACCGCCATTGTGACACGCCCGGCCGCAGTGGGCCTCCGCTGACCGGCGAAGGAGGGTCAGGTGACGACGTACTCGAGGACCAGCCACACCAGCGGAGCCGACGGCAGCAGCGAATCCAACCGGTCCATCAGACCGCCGTGCCCCGGCAGCAGCGAACTCATGTCCTTGACCCCGAGGTCACGCTTGATCATGGATTCGCCGAGATCGCCCAGGGTCGCTCCGATGACCCCGACCAGGCCGAGAATCGCGCCGGCCCACCAGGTGCCGTCGAAGGCCAGTATCGCCACCGCCACCCCGGCGGTCCCACCGAGCAGCACCGACCCGGCGAAGCCCTCCCACGACTTCTTCGGACTGACGCTGGGCGCCATCGGATGCCGTCCGGCGATGACGCCCGCGGCGTAACCACCGGTGTCCGAGGCCACCACGACCAGCAGCAGCGCGAACACCTGCCAATGACCGTCGTCGGCGCGCACCAGGATCATCGCGAAACCGGCCAAGAACGGCACGTACACCGCGACGAACACGCCGGCGGCGACGTCACGCAGGTAACCAGGGCTGGAATCGCCCAACCGCCACGCGCCGACGGCAGCGACGGTGAGACCGAGGCTGACCATCAGCGGCGAGGCGCCGCCGGCGTATCCACCGACGAGCATCAGCACGGCGCCGAGCATGACCGGCACGACCGGCACCGCCACCGACCGCTGACTCATCGCCGTCGCGAGCTCCCACACGGCGACGATCATGACCAGCACGACCAGCCCCACGAATGCGGGCTTGAACAGGAACAGCGTGCTCAGGACGATTGCGGCCAGCCCGAGCCCGACGGCGGTCGCCGCGCGCAGATCACGCCCCGCCCGGCCGTGCCGCCGCGCGCGATGCCCCGGACCTTTGGCGCCGGCCTCCGGAGGCTGCGACTCGGGCGGCTCGTCGGTCATCACCACGTGTCTCAGACCTCGAGCGGTTCGGCTTCCTTGCGCTTGAGCAACTCGTCGATCTGGTCGATGTAGTTCTTCGTGAGCGTTTCCAGCTGCTTCTCGGCCCGGGCGACGTCGTCCTCACCGACCTCGCCGTCACGAGCGAGACGGTCCAAGGTCTCCTTCGCGTGCCGGCGCACGCTGCGGATCGAGACCCGTGAGCCCTCGGCCTTCTCTCTGGCGACCTTGATGTACTCCCGGCGGCGTTCCTCGGTCAGCACCGGAAGGGCGACCCGGATGATCGTGCCGTCGTTGGTCGGGTTGACCCCGAGGTCGGAATCGCGGATCGCGCGCTCGATGGCGCCGAGCGAGCTCTTGTCGTACGGCTGCACCGTGATCATGCGCGCGTCGGCGATGTGGAACGACGCGAGCTGGTTGACCGGCGTGGGTACGCCGTAGTAGTCGACCATGATCTTGTTGAACAGCGAGGGGTGCGCTCGGCCGGTCCGGATCGTCGCGAAATCCTCTTTACCGACCGAAACGGCCTTCTCCATTTTCTCCTCAGCCTCGAGGAGGGTTTCGTCGATCACCATGACTCCTTCGCCTTGCGTGTGCCGTCTCTACTCAAGAGGTTCCCCGACCGAACCCGGTCACGTCACCGGCATCGTGTCACGGACTCTACGACCCACCGACATCGACGACGGTTTCGACGTCGGAGGCGACCAAGGTGCCGATCTTCTCGCCCCGGATCGCCCGGGCGATGCCGTCATCCACATCGAGGCCGAACACCACAATAGGCAGGTGGTTGTCCATGCAGAGGCTGAAGGCGGCCGGATCGGCCACATTGAGTCGCTGCCGCAGCACTTCTGCGTAGGAGATGGTGACATATCTGCGCGCGTCCGGATGCGTGTGCGGGTCGGCCTCGTAAACGCCGTCAACCCCACTCTTACCCATGAGCAGCCGGTCACAACCGATTTCCAGGGCGCGCTGGGCGGCCACGGTATCGGTGGTGAAGTACGGCATGCCCGCACCGGCACCGAAGATCACGACCCGGCCCTTCTCGAGGTGCCGCGCCGCGCGCCGGGGGATGTACGGCTCGGCCACCTGGCCCATCGTGATGGCCGTCTGCACCCGAGTGTCGACGCCCCGGTGCTCGAGGAAGTCCTGCAGGGCCAGGCAGTTCATGACCGTGCCGAGCATGCCCATGTAGTCGCCCCGGGCTCGGTCCATGCCGTGGTGCTGCAACTCCGCGCCGCGGAAGAAATTGCCCCCTCCCACGACCACAGCCACCTGAACGCCGTCGTCGATCACCTCGGCGATCTGCGCGGCGATGCGGCGCACGACATTCGGGTCGACGCCGACCGCGCCGCCGCCGAACACTTCACCGGACAGCTTCAGCAGGACCCGCTTGGCCGCGCCCAGCGGCGTCGGGGGTCTGTCGGTCGCGGCCGGCACCGCCGTGGTGTCGCTCGTCTCGGTCACGGTGCCGGCCTCCTGCGGTCGTACGGGTTGACGGGGCTGAACAGGTGCTCCGCTCAGGCGGCGCCGACCTCGAAACGGACGAACCGCTTGACCGTGACGCCGGCCTCTTGCATGAGAGAACCGACGGACTTCTTCGAATCCTTCACCGCCGGCTGGTCGAGCAGGACGGTGTCCTTGAAGTATCCGTTGAGCCGGCCCTCGACGATCTTCGGCAGCGCCTGCTCGGGCTTGCCTTCTTCGCGAGCAGTCGCCTCGGCGATGCGCCGCTCGTTGTCGATGACGTCGGCCGGCACCTCGTCGCGGTTGGTGTACTGCGGGCGCAGCGCTGCAACCTGCATGGCGGCATCGTGCGCGGCCTGAGCGGCCTCGGCCGAGCCGTCGGATTCGTACTCGACCAGGACGCCCACCTGCGGCGGGAGGTCGGCGGAGCGACGGTGCAGGTACGTGGCGAACTGACCGTCGACGACGGCGGCCTTGGTGAGCTCGATCTTCTCACCGATGACCGCAGCGGCCTCGTCGATCGCCGCGCTGACGGTGCGTCCGTCCGGCATGCTCGAACCGAGCAGCGTGTCGACGTCGCCAGCCTTGGCCGTGGCCGCAACGGCGACGATGTCGGCGGCGAGCTTCTGGAAGTCAGCGTTCTTCGCGACGAAGTCGGTCTCACAGGCCAGTACGATCAGCGCCGGGCCGTCGGCCGCGACGAGACCGTTGGACGTGGTGCGCTCGGCGCTGCGCTTGGCGGCCTTGGCCGCGCCCTTGATCCGCAGGGCCTCGATGGCCTGGTCGAAGTCGCCGTCGGCACCCTCCAGCGCCTTCTTCGCGTCCATCATGCCGGCGCCCGTGGCCTCACGCAGGCGCTTGACGTCGGCGGCAGTGATGTTCGGCATCCTCACACTTCTCTCTATAGTCAGTAAGTCGTCAAAGCTCGCGGCGGCCCGGTGTGACCGAGCCGCCGCGACGTGAATCGGGGTGGTGCTCAGGCCTGCGGAGCGGCGGGCTGGGCGCCCTCGTTCTGCTCGGCGGCTTCGGCGACGGCCTCGGCGGACTCACCCGCGACCTGGGTGGAGGGCTCGGCCGGAACCTGGGCGGCGTCGTTCTCGGTGACGGTGCCCGAGTCGGCCTGGAGCAGCTCTTTCTCCCACTCGGCGAGCGGCTCGTCAGAGGCGAGGTCGGTGCCGTTGGTGGCCTCGCCGCGCTGCCCGTGCCGGGCCAGCAGCCCGTCGGCGACGGAGTCGGCCACGACGCGCGTGAGCAGCGACACCGCGCGGATGGCGTCGTCGTTACCCGGGATCGGGTAGTCGACCTCGTCAGGGTCGCAGTTGGTGTCGAGGATGGCGACGATCGGGATACCCAGCTTGCGGGCCTCGTCGACGGCGAGGTGCTCCTTCTTGGTGTCGACGATCCACACGGCGCTGGGCACCTTGGACATCGTGCGCACGCCGCCGAGGGTCCGCTCGAGCTTGTCCTTCTCACGCCGGCGCATGAGAAGTTCCTTCTTCGTCAGTCCCGACCCCGCGACGTCGTCGAAGTCGAGTTCCTCGAGCTCCTTGAGCCGCTGCAGCCGCTTGTTGACGGTCTGGAAGTTGGTGAGCATGCCGCCGAGCCACCGCTCGGTGACGTAGGGCATGTTGACACGGGTGGCCTGCTCGCGCACGGCCTCCTGAGCCTGCTTCTTGGTGCCCACGAACAGCACCGTCCCGCCGTGCGCCACGGTCTCTTTGACGAACTCGTACGCGCGGTCGATGTAGGACAGCGACTGCTGCAGGTCGATGATGTAGATGCCGTTGCGCTCGGTGAGGATGAACCTCTTCATCTTCGGGTTCCAGCGCCGGGTCTGGTGCCCGAAGTGCACGCCGCTTTGCAGCAACTGCCTCATGGTGACGACGGCCATGGCCTGCGTCTCCTCCTAGTGCGCCGGCCGCAGATCGCGAGGCGGCGCGTTGTTTGCGGTTGTTCGCAGCGGTGGTCGGCCGCTACGCCTGGTGCCCGCGGCCGCTGCGCCGCCTGTGGGTTCGTGTGACGAACCGTCCAGGACCGTTGGCGAGCAAAACCTTGCGTGCGGGCACGCGAATTCGACTCAGACAAAGCTGAGCCGCTGCCAGTATAGATGGACACGCAGGTCCGACACCACTCGTTGGGCCGCGCCCCGCTCGGCCGAGTGCGGTGGCCGTTCACAGGGCGGGCCGAGCCGCCTCATCCACGCGTTCGCGCCGTTCATGGTGTTCCGATGTCCCGGGGACGCGGGATTCCAGGGGTCGGGGGTCACAGGGGTCGGGGTCACAAGGGTCGGTCCAACGTGTCCCAGCCGAGCGTCCCTGGTTCCACAGCCGAGGGTCATGGTGAGGCCACCAACGTGACGGTCGCCTCGGGCCTGGCTCAGGTGCAAACTGACGAGCTTCGCGCTGGGCGCTGTCGTGAAGATCGTCGTGCTGACGATTGCCGTTCTACGCCGCGCATCTTCACACGACGATCATCACGACCCCACGCCCTCGGCCAAATCACACACGACGATCATCACGACCCCGCGCGCCCGTGGCCACGCCGGACGCGCGAACGACCAATCCGTGGGCCAAGCCACCCCCCGGGTGCACTCCGAACAGCTCAGCCCGTGACCCCGTGCAGGTGACAGGCCGCCTCCTGGCGCGACCCGACTGGCTGTAGCACCGGATCGTGGTCGGGGCCCGGCTCGAACACCCGCGGGCAGCGGGTGCGGAACCGGCAGCCCGATGGCGGATTCGTCGGGCTGGGGATGTCACCTTGCAAGACGATGCGCTCGCGTACGCGCTCGCGTTCGGGCACCGGAACCGGCACGGCGGACACCAGCGCTTCGGTGTAGGGATGTTGAGGCTCGTCACCGACGGCCACGCCGTCGCCGATCTCCACGACCCGGCCCAGGTACATCACCGCGACTCGGTCGGCGACCTGCCGGACGGCGGCCAGGTCGTGCGAGACGAACAGGTACGTCAGGCCTAGTTCCCGCTGCAGACGCACCAGCAGATTCACGACCTGGGCCTGCACCGAGACGTCCAGTGACGCGATCGGCTCGTCGCAGACGATGAAGTCGGGCTCCCCGGCCAGTGCGCGGGCGATGCCGACACGCTGGCGCTGGCCACCGGAGAACTCGTGCGGATAGCGGTTGCGCAGATCCGGATTGAGCCCGACGATCTCCATCAGCTCCGACACCCGGGCGCGACGACGTTCGCGGCCGCGATGCAGCCCGTGGATCACCAGTGGCTCACCGATCGACTCTCCCACGGTGAACCGGGGATCCAGCGAGGCGAACGGGTCCTGGAACACCATGGCCGTGCGCCGGCGCAAGGCGCGCAACTCTCGCGCCGGCATGCCCGTGACGTCGGTGCCGTCGAACTCGACCGCGCCGCCGGTAGGTTCGACCAGCCGCAACAGCGCGTTGCCCAAGGTCGACTTGCCGCAGCCGGACTCCCCCACCAGGCCCAAGGTCTCGCCCCGGAAGATCTCGAGATCGACGCCGTCGACCGCGCGCACCGCGCCCGGCGACGAGCGGAACGGGCCGGGAGCGGGCAGCGGGAAATGCACCTCGAGGCTTTTCGCGCGGACGAGCACATCGCCTTGAGTCATCGCTGCCCCTCCGGTTCATCCGCCGCGTCGATGCGATAGAACGTCGCCGCCCGGTGGTTCTCAGCAGCTGCGGCCACCGGCGCCAACGGCGGAACCTCGGTCTTGCATCGGTCGTCCAGCCGGTAGACGCACCGTGGATAGAAGGCGCAGCCTTCGGGCAGCGCGACCGGATCGGGTGGCAGGCCGGGCATCGTCGTCAGCGGGTCACGCTCACGTGCCGATCGAGGGTCGTCAAGCAGCGGGAGCGACGACAACAGTCCCCTCGTGTACGGGTGGGACGGCCGCGAGTAGAGGTCGTCCACCGCGGCTTCCTCGACGCACCGTCCGGCGTACATCACGATCACGTGATCGGCGATGCCGGCGACCACGCCGAGATCGTGGGTGATCCACACCACGGCCATCCCGTGCTCGCCCTGCAGCCGTTCGATCAGTTCGAGGATCTGCGCCTGCACGGTGACGTCCAGGGCCGTGGTGGCCTCGTCGGCGATCAACACCTGCGGGTTGCCGGCCAGCGCGATGGCGATCATGACCCGCTGGCGCATCCCGCCGGAGAGCTGGTGCGGGTAGGCACGCAGCCGACCCTGCGGGTCGGGAATGCCGACCTCACCGAGCAACTCCGCCGCGCGGGTGCGTACGGCGCGGTCACTGGCCTTCTCATGAGCTTGCAGCGCCTCGGCGATCTGGCGGCCGACGGTGAGTACCGGGTTGAGCGAGGTCATCGGGTCCTGGAAGACCATGCCGATGCCGGCGCCGCGCACGCGGCGCAGGTGCTCCTCGGACCGGCCGATGAGCTCGTCGCCGTCGAAGACCGCGCTGCCGTGCACCTCGGTGACCGCCTGCGGCAGCAAGCCCAGCACGGCCAGTGACGTCACGCTCTTGCCCGAGCCGGATTCACCGACGATGGCCAGGGTCTCACCCGGTTCGACGTCGAAGTCGACCCCATTGACCACGCGAGCAAGCCCGCCGCCGGTCCGAAACGCCACGCGCAGGTCGCGCACCGAGAGCACCGGGCTCATGCGCCCACCCCTTTCATCGCCGAGCGTTGGCGCGGATCGAGCACGTCGCGCAAGGCGTCACCGAGGACGTTGAAGGCCAGCACCGTCACGAAGATGGCCGCTCCCGGGAACACCGCCATCCACCAGGCTTGCTCGATGAAGCCACGCCCCTCGGACAACATGCGCCCCCACGACGGGTCCGGCGGCTGCGTGCCCAGGCCCACGAAACTCAACGCGGCCTCGGACAGGATGGCGAACGCCAGACTGATCGACGTCTGCACGATGATCGGCGCGGTGACGTTGGGCAGCACGTGCCGGACGATGATGCGCACGTTGCCCGCGCCGGCCGAGCGGGCCGCACGCACGTACACCTCCTCGCGGACGCTGAGCACGCTCGCGCGGGTGATGCGCGCGAAGATCGGGGTGTAGACGATGCCGATCGCGATCATCGCGTTGGTGGAGCCGGCCCCGAGGATCGCCAGGACGGCGATCGCCATGAGCAGCGCGGGAAAGGCGAACAGCACGTCCATGACCCGCATCAGGGTGTCGTCGACCCACCGGCCGAAGTAGCCGGCCAGCAAGCCCACCACCACGCCGGCGGTCAAGGAGATCCCCACCGCCACGGCGCCCACGCGCAGCGACACCTCCGCGCCGGCCAGAACGCGCACGAACACGTCGCGGCCGAGCTCGTCGGTGCCGAACCAGTGCTCGCCTGACGGCGCCTGCAGCCGGTTCGCGATGTCGGGGGTGAAGATGTCGTCGCGGGGCACGATCGACTCGGCCAGGAGCGCCGCGAACACGAGCCCGGCGAGGACGACGACGGCCGCGATGGCCAACGGGTTACGCGCCAGCAAGGTCAGCGTTTCCAGCC
>Ga0079224_100001724_pt1 | contig 25660 bp, 22 predicted proteins | sample Stecom2015_FD_80414 | JGI IMG/M metagenome (GOLD analysis project Ga0079224, IMG submission 80414) | Agricultural soil microbial communities from Utah to study Nitrogen management - Steer compost 2015 | ecosystem: Environmental > Terrestrial > Soil > Agricultural land | place: USA: Utah... | reverse complement strand
CGCGCTGTGTTCAGCCGTGCACTCACCTACGGCGTCGGCACCGCCGCCGTCTGGGACGCCGGACTCGCCCGCGCCGGCTACGAGCGGGTGAGCGCCTGGAAGGAGGCTGGCGACGGCTGGCGATACCTGTGTGAGGTACGCCTGGCCGAGCTGCCATCAGGACCGGCGTGATCCAGACCTGGCGGGCCGTCGATCAGGCGGCTCGCCAGCCTATGACGTACGGGTCACGACCGTGTCGCAGAGCGCTTCGAGAGCATCGCGAGCTGCGTTCTTCGGCAACGCCGACAGCGCCGCACGTGCGTCACCCGCCCAACGCAGCACGTCGGCTTGCGCCTCGAGCATGGCCGGATGCGCGCGCAGGAGGGCCAACGCCTCAGCGTGATCGGTGTCGGCGACCGGCCCCGAGATCAGTTCGAGCAGTCGCTCGTCTCCCGGACGGGCGGTCCGCCGCGCGTAGAGCACCGGCAGCGTGGCCACACCCTCGCGCAGGTCGGTACCCGGCGTCTTGCCCGAGATCGCAGACTCCCCGGCGATGTCGAGCAGATCGTCGGCGAGCTGGAACGCCATCCCGATGCGTTCACCGAAGCGGGCGATCATCTCGACCTGCTCCGGCGACACCCCGGCATGCATGGCGCCGAGGCGCGTGGACGTCGCGATGAGCGAGGCGGTCTTGTCCGACAGGACCGCCAGGTAGTGCGCCACCGGGTCTTCGTCAGGCCTGGGTCCCAGCGTCTCGTGGAGCTGTCCGTGCACGAGGCGCTGGAATGTACGAGCCTGGATGCGTACCGACTCCGGCCCGAGATCCGCCAGCAGGTCCGAGGCGCAGGCGAACAGGTAGTCGCCGGTCAGGATCGCGACGGTGTTGTCCCACCGCGCGTTCGCGCTGGGACCGCCGCGACGCAGCTCCGCCTCGTCCATGACATCGTCGTGGTACAGCGTGGCCACGTGCGTGAGCTCCACCGCCACGGCCGCGGGGACGACATTGGGCGCATGGATATCGCCGAACCCGGCAGCCAGCAGCGTGATCAACGGACGGAACCGCTTGCCGCCGGCCTGCGTGAGGTGCCGCGACGCTTCGGCGAGCACCACGTCCTCGGACTTCACCGCCGCGCGCAACCGGGCCTCGACCTCGTCGAGACCCGCGCTGACGGCCGCATCGAACGATGCGTCCACGGACGGTATGCCCAGACCGATGCTCAACGCCACATCTCCCCTCGTCGCCGGGACGTGCCCGACAAGGCAGCCACTCTAACGAACGAATGTGGCCGCAGCTTGCGCCAGGTCGAGCAGCGGACCCGGCACCAGCCCGAGCAACAGCGTCGCCGCTGCTCCGAGCGTGATCCCGACCGTCGTCCACACGCTGGGCACCGCGATGCTCGGGCTCTCGGCCGCAGGCTCGGAGAAGAACATCAACACGATGACCCGGACGTAGTAGAACGCCGCAACCGCGCTGGCTACCACACCGATGACCACCAGCGGCGTTGCGCCGCCGTCGACCGCGGCCGTGAACACCGCCAACTTGCCCACGAAGCCGCTGGTCATCGGGATTCCGGCGAAGGCCAGCAGGAACAGGGCGAACGTACCGGCCAGAATCGGGGCACGCTTGCCCAGACCGGTCCACTTCGCCAAGTGGGTCGCCTCGCCGCCGCTGTCGCGCACCAGAGTCACCACGGCGAACGCGCCGACCGTGGCGAAGCCGTAGGTGGCCAGGTAGAACAGGATCGCCGCCGTCGCGGTCTCGTCCGCGGCCACCAGCGCGGTCAGGACGAAACCCGCGTGTGCGATGGACGAGTACGCGAGCATCCGCTTGATGTCGGTCTGGGTCAGACCCACGATCGCGCCGACAGCCATCGTCGCGATGGCCACCGCCCACAGCATGGGCTGCCAGTCGGTGCGCAGCCCGCCGAAGGCGACGTAGAACAACCGCACCATGGCGCCGAAGGCAGCGATCTTCGTGCAGGCGGCCATGAACCCGGTCACGGGTGTGGGCGCGCCCTGGTAGACGTCCGGCGTCCAGGAGTGGAACGGCACCGCGCCCACCTTGAACAGCAGTCCGACCGCCATCAGCCCGACGCCGGTCAACAGCAGCTCTTCCTGCCCGATCTGCGCCGTCAGCGCCTCGGAGATCTCAGAGAAGCGCAGCGTTCCGGCGAAGCCGTACACGAACGCGGCACCGAACAGGAAGATCGCCGACGAGAACGCACCCAGGAGGAAGTACTTCAGCGCTGCCTCCTGCGACAGCAGCCGACGTCGTCGGGCCATCCCGCACAGCAGGTACAGCGGCAGCGAGAGCACCTCGAGCGCCACGAACATGACGAGCAGATCGTTCGCAGCCGGGAAGAGCAGCATCCCGGCGATCGCGAACATCGTCAGCGGATAGACCTCGGTCTGCAGCCGCTTCTGGCGGACGAGCACCTTCTCCTCTTCGCCACCCGGCAACGTCGACGCCGAGGGTGCGAACGCGTCACCGCCGGATTCCAAGCGTCGTTCGGCGAAGAACGCGATGCTGATGATCGACATCACCAGGATGGTGCCCTGCAGGAACAGCGCCGGTCCGTCGATGACGACCCCGCCGACGGCCCCGACCACCTCGGTGCCGGCCAACAGGATCACCTGGACGAGTGCGGCCAGCAGCGCCAACAGCGCAAGAGCCACCTGAACCGGGTGGCGCACTCGCCGCGGGGCGAAGGCCTCGATCAGCACGCCGATGACGGCTGCTCCGAAGACGGTGAGCAGCGGCGCCAGCTCGGCATACTCCAGGTTCGGCGCGTTCACTGGTCGGTCCCTTCATTGTCGTCGTCGCCGTCGACCTCGGCCACCGGGGCCAACGGCTCCGGGCGATCCGCATCGACCTCGACGAGTGTCGGGGCGACCGCCTCGTCGATGACGTCGACCAGCGGCTTCGGGAAGAAGCCGATGAGCAGGATCAGCCCCACCAACGGTGTCGCAATGGCGATCTCGCGTCGCCGCAGGTCAGGAGTCTTCTCGACCTCCGGCCGCACCGGCCCGGTCATGGTGCGCTGATAGAGCCACAGCATGTACAGCGCGGCCAGCACGATGCCCAGGGTGGCGACGATCGCAGCCTCGCGGTAGCGCAGGAACGTCCCGGAGATCACCAGGAACTCAGAGACGAACGTCGACAGCGGCGGCAGTGCGAGTCCGGACAGCGCGGCGAACAGGAACACCCCGGCCAGCTTCGGGGCCGGCTTCTGCACCCCGCCGTAGTCGCCGACCTGCCGCGAGCCGCGCCGCGCGATCATGAAGCCGACGACCACGAACAGCGCGATGGTCGACAGCCCGTGGTTGATCATGTAGAGCGTGGCTCCCGCCGCGGCTTCCCCGGTCAAGGCGAACACGCCGAGCACGATGAAGCCGAAGTGAGAGATCGAGGTGTAGCCGATCAGGCGCTTCATGTCGGTCTGCCCGATGGCCAGCAGCGCGCCGTAGATGATGCTGATCACCGCGAGCGTGACGATGACCGGTGCGAACTCACGAGAGGCGTCGGGGAACAGCGGCAGCGCCAGCGCGATCATGCCGAAGGTGCCGACCTTGTCGGCCACCCCGGTCAGCAGCGCAGCGTTCGACGGCGTCGCCTCGGCCACCGCATCAGGCAGCCAGGTGTGAAACGGCCACAGCGGCGCCTTGATCGCGAAGGCGATCATGAAGCCGAGGAACAGCCAGCGCTGCGTGGTCACGTCGATGTCGAGCGCCACCAGGTCGGGCAGGAAGAACGTCGCCGACCCGGCGTCGATCGACTGCACGTACAGCCCGATGACCGCGGCCAGCATGAGCAGCCCGCCGGCCAGGTTGTACAGCAGGAACTTGACGGCCGCGTAGCGCCGTTGCGGCCCGCCGTACATGCCGATGAGGAAGTACAGCGGAATCAGCATCGCCTCGAAGACGAGGTAGAACAGCAGGACGTCGCGCGAGGCGAAAGCGACCAGCGTCAGCGCCTCGACGGCCAGCAGCAGCGCGAAGAACGGCTTCGGGTCGCGCTTCTCGGCCTCCGCCTCGCGCCACATCGCCAACGCGATGATCGGCGTGGAGACCACGGTCAGCGCGATCAGCGCCAGGCTGATGCCGTTGACGTCGAGAGCCCAGGACGCACCGATCTCGGGGATCCACTCGTATCGCTCGGCCTCGACCCCCAGGTCGAGGTCGAACAGGTAATGCGACGTGATCAAGCCGCCCACGATGAGCGTGATCAGCGAGAACGCCAGGGCGACCTGCTTGGCCAGGGTTCCTCGGCCGGCCGGCACCAGAGCCGTCAGGACGGCCCCCAGCGCCGGGAGGGCGATCAGTGTGGTCAACCAGGGAAACGTCACGGCAGCCTCACCAGCAGCATGGCCACGACGACGAAGCCGGCACCGGCGAGCATCGTCAAGGCATAGGAACGGACGAACCCGGTCTGCCAACGTCGCAACCGGGAGGACAGGCCGCCGATCGCCGTGGCCGTGCCGACGACCGCTCCATCCACGCCACGGTTCTCGACGTAGACGAGCGAACGGGTCAGATACTGACCGGGGCGCATGAGGACGGCTTCGTTGAACGCGTCGCCGTACAAGTCGCGCCGGGCGGCGACGGTCAGCGGATTGCCGGCCGGCACGTCCTCACGGATCGGCTTGCGTCCGTACATCCCCCACGCGATCGCGATACCGGCCAGGACCGTCGCGAGCGTGATGGCGATGATCGCAGCCAGCGGTATCGGCAGGTCGTGGTGCTCCTCACCGGTGACCGGCGCCAGCCATTCCACGATGCCGGCCGACACGTACAGCAGGCCCGCACCGCCGACCACCGAGAGCACGGCCAGCACGATCAACGGGATGGTCATGACCGGTGGCGACTCGTGCGGCGGCTGGGACTGCTTCCAGCGACGCGAGCCGAAGAACGTCATGAGCATGACCCGGGTCATGTAGAACGCGGTGATGCCGGCGCCGAGAATCGCGCACGCGCCGATGACCCAGTTCTCAGCCAACGCCGCCTCGATGATGCGGTCCTTGGAGAAGTAGCCGGCGAACGGCGGAATACCGATGATCGCCAGGTAACCCATCGCGAAGGTCGCGAACGTCACCGGCATCGCCACCCGCAGACCGCCGTACTTGCGCATGTCGACCTCGTCGTTCATGCCGTGCATGACCGAACCGGCGCCGAGGAACATGTTCGCCTTGAAGAAGCCGTGGGTGATCAGGTGGAAGATCGCGAAGGCGTACCCGGCCGGCCCGAGCCCGGCGGCGAGCATCATGTAGCCGATCTGGCTCATGGTCGACCCGGCCAGCGCCTTCTTGATGTCGTCCTTGGCGCAACCGATGATCGCACCCATGAGCAGCGTGATGGTTCCGACGATCACCACGGCGGTCCGGGCGTCGGGCGCCAGGTCGTAGATCGCCGCGGAGCGCACGATGAGGTAGACGCCTGCGGTCACCATCGTCGCCGCGTGGATCAGCGCCGAGACCGGAGTGGGACCCTCCATCGCGTCGAGCAACCAGGACTGCAGCGGGAACTGGGCGGACTTGCCACAGGCTCCGAGCAGCAGGAACAGCCCGATCGCGGTGAGCCAACCGGTCGAGGCGCCGTCAGCGGAGGCGAACACGACGTCGAAAGCGCTGGAGCCGAACACAGCCAGCATCGACGAGATCGCCAGGATCATGCCCATGTCGCCGACCCGGTTGACGATGAACGCCTTCTTCGCCGCGACCGCTGCCGACGGCTTGTGCTGCCAGAACCCGATGAGCAGGTACGAGGCCAGCCCGACGCCTTCCCATCCGATGAACAGGATCAGGTAGTCGGCCGCGAGCACCAGCAACAGCATGGCCGCCACGAACAGGTTCAAGTAACCGAAGAAGCGCCGCCGGTTCTCGTCGTGCTCCATGTAGCCGATCGAGTAGACGTGGATCAGCGACCCGACGCCGGTGATCAGCAGCACGAACGCCATGGACAGCTGGTCGAGCAGGAGGCTGACCTGCACCTCGTAGCCGCCGGCGTTGAACCACTCCCACAACGGCACGGTGAAGGCGCGTTCGGTCGCGCCCTCGCCCAGCATCGCGAAGAACAGCACGACGCCGACGACGAACGACAGGCTCGACGCCGCGGTGCCGATCAGGTGTCCCACGGAGTTGGTCCGCCGCCCGCCCAGCAGCAGGATCGCCGCACCGAGTAGCGGGATGGCGATGAGCAGCCAGGTCCAGGAGAAGACACCGGTGGCCTCGGCCACGGCTTGGCCGTGCTCCTCGGCCTGGGTGGTGACAGCCGCGGTCAGCGCGCTGTATGTGGACATCACTTATCCTTCACACGCCCGTCAGAGCTTCAGCAGGCTGGCGTCGTCGACAGACGCGGACCTGCGAGTTCGGAAGATCGTCACGATGATCGCCAAGCCGACGACGACCTCGGCGGCAGCCACCACCATGACGAAGAACGCCACGATCTGGCCGTGCAGGTTGCCGTGCATCCGGGCGAAGGTCACGAACGCCAGGTTGGCGGCGTTGAGCATCAGCTCCACGCTCATGAAGGCCACGAGCGCGTTGCGCCGCAGCAGGACGCCGGCGCCTCCGATCGTGAACAGGATCGCCGACAACACGAGGAAGGGCGTCGGGCTCATGCGCGCTCACCTCCGCTGCTGTCCTCACCCGAGGTGCCGGTGCCGTCGCCGGAGCCGGCCGCGCCGTTCGAATCGTCGGTGCGCACCACGCCGTCCTCGTCTGTCGTGCCGTTCGGCTCCGCCGCGCCGTCCCTGTCGTCCGGACCGCGACCGCGGTCCGGGCCGCGACCGTCCGGGCCTGCACCAGGAGGCCCGACTGCTGGCCCGGCCAAGCCGTCGATCTCGTCGATCGAGCGAGCGGCGCCCCGCGCCACCAGGACCCGCGACACCGACGCCTCGCTGGGCGTGCCGTCGGGCAGCAGCGCGGGCGTGTCGACGGCGTTGTGCCGTGCGTACACCCCCGGAACCGGCAGCCCCGCCGCTTCCTCCGGGCGGCCCTCGCGGAACCGGCGCTCGGCCAGCTCACGCTGGGTGGGCCGGGCGAAGAGCTTCTCTCGGTGAGTCAGCGCCATCGCCCCGACCGCCGCAGTGATCAACAACGCCGCGACGACCTCGAAGACCCACACGTAGGTGCCGAAGATCAGATCGGCGATGGCTGGGACGTTGCCCTCCGGCGCCGCGCTGCCCATGCCCGCCGGGTCCGGCAGGCTCGCCCGGCCGGTCACCGCGGTCAGCAGGATGATCACGCCGAGCACCGCCAGCGCCGAGGCGGCCCGTTGACCACGGATGGTCTCGATGCGCGAATCGGACGCGTCGACACCGACCAGCATGATGACGAAGAGGAAGACCATCATGATGGCGCCGGTGTAGACGACGATCTGGACCACGCCCAGGAACGGCGCTTCCAGGACCAGGTACAAGACCGCGAGCGAGACCATCGTCACGGCCAGGCACAAGGCTCCGTGCACCGCCTTGCGCGAGAGCACCAGGCCAAGGGCACCGAGTACCGCGAGCGGAGCCATGATCCAGAAAACGGCCTGCTCGCCGCCCGTTCCGCCGGAGGATTCGGCCGCACCGGCGGCCAATGGCACCCACTCGGCCATGGCAGTGGACGCGCTGGACGTGATGGCCAGCACGGACGTCATGACGTCTCCTTTCCACCGCTACGGCCGCCGAGACCGGCGCCAAGATAGTAGTCGCGCTCGTCATCACCAAGGCGCATCGGGTGCGGCGGCTCCTCCATCCCGGGCAGCAGCGGCGCCAGCAGATCCTTCTTCTCGTAGATCAGGCTCTCGCGGCTGGAGTCGGCCAGCTCGTACTCGTTGGTCATCGTCAGCGCGCGCGTCGGGCACGCTTCGATGCACAGGCCGCACAGGATGCATCGCAAGTAGTTGATCTGGTACACGCGGCCGTAACGCTCACCCGGCGAGTACCGCCCGCTCCCGCCTGGCTCGTCGGAGTTGGACGCGCCCTCGACGTAGATGGCGTCGGCCGGGCACGCCCAGGCGCACAGCTCGCAGCCGACGCACTTCTCGAGCCCGTCCGGGTGCCGGTTGAGCTGGTGGCGGCCGTGGAACCGCGGCGCGACCGGATGCGGCTGTTCCGGATACTGCTCGGTGATGGGCTTGCGGAACACATTCCGAAACGTGACGCCGAAACCGGCGACCGGATCGAGGAACTTAGGCATGACTGCCCTCCCCGGACGTGTCTTCATCAGTTGAGGACCTGGACGACGTGGACGTGGTGCCGGCACGAACGGCGGCGGCTGCCGGCTCGGGCACCTGCCCGGGCATGGGTGGCACCGGGTGCCCACCGGCGAAGGCGTCGAACGGCTCGTCCGACCGGTCGGACCCGGCCTCGTCGTCCGGGCGCTTCTCCGGGATCAGCAAGCTCGCCACCAGGATGACGGCGACGGCGATGCCGCCGTAGGTCAGGATCTGGCTGCGCTCGATGCCCTCGTTGAACGCCAGGCGCATCGCGGCGACCGCGACGATCCACACCAGTGAGATCGGCAGCAGCACCTTCCAGCCGAAGTGCATGAACTGGTCGTAGCGAAGCCTAGGCAACGTACCGCGCAGCCAGATGAACAGGAACATCAGCAAGATGATCTTGCCCAGGAACCACAGGATCGGCCACCAGCCGGTGTTGAACATGCCGTCGTTGATCGCCGAGATCGGCCACGGCGCGCGCCAACCGCCCAGGAACAAGGTCGTGGCGATCGCCGAGACGTTCACCATGTTCATGTACTCGGCCTGGAACGGCATGGCGTACTTGAACGAGGAGTACTCCGTTCCCCACCCCGCGACCAGCTCGCCTTCAGCCTCGGGCAGGTCGAAGGGCGCACGGTTGGTCTCACCGACCATCGAGATGAGGTACACCACGAACGACGGCATCAAGATGATGCCGTACCAGAGCCGCTCCTGGCTCTCCACGATCCCGGACGTGGACATGGTGCCGGCGAACAGGAACACGCCGACGAACGACAACCCCATGACCAGCTCGTACGAGATGACCTGAGCGGTCGAGCGCAGCGCTCCGAGCAGCGGGTACGGCGAACCACTCGACCAGCCGGCGAGCATGAGCCCGTACACGCCCACCGATGCGATGGCCAGCGTGAACAGCACCGCGACCGGCATGTCGGTCACCTGCAGCCGAGTCTCGTGACCGAAGATCGACACTTCGGGGCCCATCGGGATGACGGCCATGATGAGGAACGCGGGCACCAGCGAGATGATCGGCGCGACGACGTAGACGATCTTGTCAGCGGCCCTCGGGACGATGTCCTCTTTGAACATCAGCTTCGTGCCGTCGGCGAGGCTTTGCAGCCAGCCGCCGGGGCCGGTCCGGTTCGGGCCGACCCGGTGCTGCATCCGCGCCACGACCTTGCGCTCGAACACGATGTTGAACAGCGTGAGCAGGATGAGCAAGACGAAGATCGCCAGGCACTTGATGGCGATGATCCACCACGGGTCGTTACCGAACGCCCCGAGGTCGTAGGACTGAGCCGCGATCACGAGGAAGCACCTTTCTGCAGCGCGACGACCTGCCCGGCCTCGGCAGCGAGGTCGGCGTGAACGTGCGAGCCCGGAGAGTTCTCCGGCAGCCAGACGACGCGGTCGGGCATCTCGGTGATCCGCACCGGCAGCGTGATGGCACCGGCGTCGGTGCGCACCGTCAGCTCGTCGCCGTCGGCGACCCCGACCTCACGCGCCGTTCCCGCAGACACTCGCGCTTCAGCGGCGTGCGCGGTCTGCGCCAGGTGCGGCTCACCATCCTGACCGCGCCCGGAGTCGAGCATGAGCCGCCAGGTCGCCAGGACCGCCTGAGCGGCTCCGGGAGCCGGCGGGCCCGATGTCGCGGTCTCTGCCGGTTCGACCCGCGCACCGTCCCAGTCGCCGAAGGCGGCCAACTCGGTCCGGATCGCGTCCACGTCGCGGACACCGAGCCGGATGTCGAGCTCGTCGGCCAGCGTGTCGAGCACAGCGGCGTCGCTCAGCGCCGCCGTCTCGGTCAGCACCTGCGGGAACGGGCGCTCCCGGCCTTCCCAGTCGATGAACGTGCCGGCCTTCTCGACCGGCGGAGCCACCGGGAGTACGACGTCGGCGCGCTCGGTGATCTCGCTGCGCCGCACCTCGAGGCTGACGACGAAGTCCGCGGCCTCGACGCTCGCGCGCGCCGCGGCGGGATCCGGGAGATCGGCCAGCTCGACACCCCCGACCAGCAGGCCGCTGAGCGTGCCGTTGCGCGCCGCCTGCAAGATCCCGGCGGTGTCGCGACCGGGCAGCGCCGGAACGTTGCTCACCGACCAGGCGGCGGCCACGTCGACTCGGGCCTCGGCGTCAGAGACCGGCCGGCCACCCGGCAGCAGGCCCGGCAGAGCGCCGGCCTCGACCGCGCCTCGCTCGCCAGCGCGCCGCGGCACCCACGCCAGGCGCGCCCCAGTGACCGTCGCCACCCGCGCCACGGCCGACAGCGCGCCGGGAATCGCCGCCAGGCGGGACCCGGCCAGGATGACCGCGTCCTTCTGGCGCAGCGCGTCGGCGAGGTAGGACACGCGGTCGTCGCCGAGGGTGATCGCGTTGAGGATCTCCGGTTCGGTACCGGGTGCTGCCGGCAGCAACGTCCCGGACATCTTCTCCAGCCCGCGCGTGGCGAACGGGGCGATCGCGTGGACACGGGTCGGCGCGGCCGCCCGGCTGGCCTTGCGGAGGCGCAGGAAGATCGCCCCGGCCTCCTCTTCGGGCTCGAGCCCGACCAGGAGCACGGTCGGCGCCTTCTCGAGGTCGGTGTAGGTGACGCCGAGCCCGGTGCCCGCGATGGAGCCGAGGAAGGCTGCTTCCTCGGCCGAATGCACGCGCGCGCGGAAGTCGACGTCGTTGGTGTCGAGCACCACCCGGGCGAACTTGGCGTAGGCGTAGGCGTCCTCGACCGTCAACCGGCCACCGGGCAGCACGCCCACCCCGGCGGCGTCACGCGCTCGGGCCAGCCCGCGCGCGGCGAGCGTCAGAGCCTCCGGCCACGACGCCGTCACCAGCTCACCGGTCTCTTCGTCGCGCACCAGCGGGTGCCACAAGCGGTCGTCCAGGTTCGGCCAGCGGAAGGCGAAGCGGTCCTTGTCGGTGATCCACTCCTCGTTCACCTCGGGGTCGTCACCGGCGAGGCGGCGCATGACCGTGCCCCGACGGTGGTCGACCCGGATGGCGCTGCCGCACGCGTCGTGCTCGGCCACCGAGGGCACCGACACCAAATCGAACGGCCGGGCGCGGAACCGGTAGGCCGCCGAGGTCAGCGCGCCGACCGGACAGATCTGGATCGTATTGCCGGAGAAGTAGCTCTGGAACGGCTGGTCCTCGTAGATGCCCACCTGCTGCAGTGCGCCACGCTCGAGCAACTCGATGAACGGGTCACCGGCGATCTCCTTGGAGAAGCGGGTGCACCGTGCGCACAGCACGCAGCGCTCACGGTCGAGCAGGACCTGGGCCGAGATGCTGATCGGCTTCGGGAACGTGCGCTTCTTGCCCTCGTAGCGCGAATCGCCACGGCCGTTGCTCATCGCCTGGTTCTGCAGCGGGCACTCGCCGCCCTTGTCGCAGACCGGGCAGTCCAGCGGGTGGTTGATCAGCAGGAACTCCATGATGCCCTGCTGGGCCTTGTCCGCGACCGGCGAGGTCAACTGGGTCTTGACCACCATGCCCGGCATCACTGCGAGGGTGCACGACGCCTGCGGCTTGGGCATCCCCCGCCCGTTGCCGGCATCGACGACCTCGACCAGGCACTGGCGGCAGGCACCGACCGGGTCGAGCAACGGGTGATCGCAGAACCGCGGGATCTGGATCCCGATGAGCTCTGCAGCCCGGATGAGCAGGGTGCCTTCAGGAACGCTCACTTCGAACCCGTCGATGGTGAGCGTGACCATGTTGGGCTGCGGCTCCACGGCGTCGGACGCGGCGGAGTTGGTCGTGACAGTCATCGGCTGACACTCACTTTCTTACGCGCTCCAGCCATCAGGCTCGGACCCCAGCTTCCTGCTGGCTCTCGGGAGCGAACAGGGTCGAGGCGGCCGGGTCGAACGGGCAGCCCTGATTCTCGAAGTGGGCGATGTACTCGTCGCGGAAGTACTGGATCGACGAGACGACCGGCGCGACGCCGCCGTCCGCCAGCGCGCAGAAGGAGCGCCCGGCGATGTTGTCGCTCATGTCGAGCAGCTTGTCGAGGTCGGCCTCGGTCCCGTCGCCCTTCTCGAGCCGGTCGAAGATCTGCACCATCCACCAGAAGCCCTCGCGGCACGGGGTGCATTTCCCGCACGACTCGTGCTTGTAGAACTCGACCCAGCGGCCGGTGGCGCGCACCACGCACGTGGTGTCGTCGAAGATCTGCAGCGCCCGGGTACCGAGCAACGAGCCCACCCCGGCCATGCCTTCGAAGTCCAGCGGGACGTCGAGGTGATCGGCGGTGAGCATCGGCGTGGACGAACCTCCGGGCGTCCAGAACTTCAGCTCGTGGCCGGCGCGAACGCCCCCGGCCATGTCCAGCAGCTCCCGCAGCGTGATACCGAGCGGAGCCTCGTACTGGCCAGGATTGGTGACGTGCCCGGACAACGAGAAGATGCCGAATCCCGGCGATTTCTCCGTGCCCATGGTGCGGAACCAGTCCGCGCCGCGCTCGACGATCGAGGGCACCGACGCGATGGTCTCCACGTTGTTGATCACCGTCGGCGACGCATAGAGCCCCGCGACGGCCGGGAACGGCGGCTTCAGCCTGGGCTGGCCGCGCCTGCCCTCGAGCGAGTCGAGCAGCGCTGTCTCCTCGCCACAGATGTAGGCGCCGGCGCCGGCATGCACCACGACGTCGATGTCGACGCCGGAGTCGAGGATGTTGGTACCGAGATAGCCGGCTTCATAGGCCTCGGCTACCGCGTTCTGCATGCGGCGGAACACATGCAGAACCTCGCCGCGCACATAGATGAACGCGGTCTTGGCGCCGATGGCGTACGAGGTGATGATCACACCCTCGAGCAGGACGTGCGGGTCGGCCATCATCAACGGGATGTCCTTGCACGTGCCCGGCTCGGACTCGTCGGCGTTGACCACCAGATAGGTCGGCTTCGGGCTGTCTTTCGGAATGAAGCTCCACTTCATCCCCGTCGGGAAACCAGCGCCGCCACGACCGCGCAGGCCGGAGTCCTTCACCGCCTCGATGATGTCCTCGGGCTTGCGCTGCAACGCCATGCGCAACGCCTTGTACCCGCCCGCCTTCTCGTAGGCGCGCCGAGTGAACGAGTCCGGCTGATCCCAGCGCTGCGTGAGCACCGGGGTCAGCGTGATCGGCTCCCGCCCGCCCGGAGCATCCACGGTTGGTTCAGTCACTTCGCCTCTCCTCGACCCTCGATGGCGCGCTGACCGCCTTCGGGCGCGGTCCAGCCGCGCTCCTCAGCCAGGGTGCGCCCCACCAGCGACGCCGGTCCTGCCTGGGGCCCCTCGGTGGCCAGGTCGTCCGGGAAGCCGGCCAGCACGCGCTCGGCCTGGCGCCAGGTGCAGATCCGCGGCCCGCGCGTCGACGTCACCTGTTCTCCGGCTCGCAGCCGATCGACCAGCTCGACAGCCGACTCAGGGGTTTGGTTGTCGACGAACTCCCAGTTCACCACCATGACCGGCGCAAAGTCGCAGGCCGCGTTGCACTCGACCCGCTCCAGCGAGACCTTGCCGTCCTCGGTGGTCTCGTCGTGCCCGATCCCCAGGTGCTCCGACAGGTCCTCGAAGATCCGGTCACCGCCCATGATCGCGCACAGCGTGTTGGTGCACACGCCGACGTGGTACTCACCGACCGGCCGGCGCTTGTACATCGTGTAGAAGGTCGCCACCGCCGCGACCTCGGCCTCGGTGATGTCGAGGATCTGTGCGCACATCTCGATGCCGGCGGGGGTGACGTGCCCCTCGTAGGACTGCACCAGGTGCAGCATCGGCAGCAGCGCCGACCGCGGCTCGGGGTACCGGGCCACGATCTCGCGCAGCTCTGCGCGCGCGTTGTCGTCCAGTTTCGTTGGAGACGATTCTTCTGGTCGCACTCCGGTCCTCACTCGCTCCGCCGACCGCTGCGCTTGCTCGTCGTCTCGCCGCTCCGTGTCGCTCATCGGTCACACCCGCCCATCACCGGGTCGATGCTCGCGATGGCGACGATGACGTCGGCGATCATCCCGCCCTCGCACATCGCCGCGACGGCCTGCAGGTTGTTGAACGACGGGTCACGGAAATGCACGCGCCACGGACGGGTCCCGCCCTCGGAGACCACATGCGCGCCCAGTTCGCCGCGTGGCGACTCGACCGGCACGTAGACCTGCCCGGCCGGTACCCGGAAGCCCTCGGTCACCAGTTTGAAGTGGTGAATCAGGGCCTCCATGGACTCACCCATGATGTGGCGGATGTGGTCGAGGGAGTTGCCCATGCCGTCGCTGCCGATGGCCAGTTGCGCGGGCCAGGCGATCTTCTTGTCGGCGACCATCACCGGGCCCGGCTCCAGCCGGTCGAGGCACTGCTCGACGATCTTCAGCGACTCCTTGATCTCGTCGACGCGGATGCGGAACCGGTCGTAGGAGTCGGCGTTGTCACGGGTGGGAACCTCGAAGTCGTAGGTCTCGTACCCGCAGTAGGGCTGCGTCTTGCGGATGTCCCACGGCAGGCCGGTCGAGCGCAGCACCGGGCCGGTGATCCCGAGCGCCATGCAGCCGGCCAGGTCGAGGTAGCCGATGTCGACGGTGCGGCCCTTGAAGATCGGGTTCTCGTTGCACAGATCCTCGTACTCACCGATGTGGTCCCACATCCAGCGCAAGTACTCGCGCACGCTCTCGACCGCGCCGGGCGGCAGGTCTTGGGCCACCCCGCCCGGACGGAAGTAGGCGCTGTTCATCCGCAACCCGCTGATCAGCTCGAACAGGTCGAGGGTGAGTTCGCGCTCGCGGAAACCGTTGGTCATGACGGTCAGCGCGCCCATCTCCATGCCGCCGGTGGCGATGGCCACCAAGTGCGACGAGATGCGGTTGAGCTCCATCATCATGACCCGGATGACGTTCGCCCGCTCGGGGATCTCGTCGGTGATGCCGAGCAGCTTCTCGACACCGAGCACGTAGGCGGCCTCGTTGAAGAACGGCGACAGGTAGTCCATTCGCGTCACGAAGGTGACGCCCTGGGTCCAGTTGCGGTACTCGAGGTTCTTCTCGATACCGGTGTGCAGATACCCGACACCACATCGGGCCTCGGTGACCGTCTCGCCGTCCAGTTCGAGGATGATCCGGAGCACACCGTGCGTGGACGGGTGCTGCGGGCCCATGTTGACCACGATGCGTTCCTGGCCCGCGACGGCCGCGTCGACCACGTCGGACCAGTCCTGCCCGGTGACGGTGTAGACCGGTCCCTCGGTCGTCTCGCGCACCCCGGCGTAGGGATCGTCCGTGTCGGCGCCGGTCGGCGTGAAGGTGACGTCGTTGTGGCTCATCAGTTGTAGGCCCTCCGCTCGTCGGGCGGCGGAATAGTCGCGCCCTTGTACTCCACCGGGATCCCGCCCAGCGGGTAGTCCTTGCGCTGCGGATGCCCCGGCCAGTCGTCGGGCATCTCGATCCGGGTGAGGGCCGGATGCCCGTCGAAGATGATGCCGAAGAAGTCGTAGGTCTCACGCTCGTGCCAGTTCACCGACGGATAGGTGGACACGATGGACGGGATGTGCGGATCGCCGTCCGGACAGGCGACCTCGAGGTTGACCCGGCGGTTGTGGGTGATCGACAACAGCTGGTAGCAGGCGTGCAGCTCGCGGCCGGTCTCCTCCGGGTAGTGCACGCCGTTGACGCCCATGCACATCTCGAAGCGCAGTGCGGCGTCGTCGCGGAACACCCGTGCCACCTCCGGCAACCGGTCCCGCTTGACGAAGAACGTGATCTGGCCGCGGTCGACGACGACCTTCTCGAACACGTCGTCGCTGAGGCCCGCATCGCTCAACGCTGCGCTGACGTCATCGCCGAGCCGCTCCAGCTCGTCGTGCCACGGCCGCGGCGTCGACCCGCCGCGGATCGGGTTGGTGTCGCGTACGACCAACCGGCCGTAGCCGGACGTGTCGCCGCTCCCGTCGACGCCGAACATGCCTCGGCGGCTGGGATGCGGCGGCGGTAGTTCCGGCCCGCGGGTGTCGACGGCGTCACCTGGCGGCTCGGCCAGGCCCGGAGCCGGGTCACCGCCGGTGGTGACCTTCTCCTTCGAGCCGTCTTCGGTCCCGCCCTGCTCGGAGGTGGGGTCGGGCTTCTTGGGATCGTCGGGACTCACCGCAGTAGCCCTTTCATCTCGTGCGTCGCCGGCGCCTCGAGCGCGGCGGCCTCGGCTTCGGCCTCCGCGGCCTCGCGGTGCGCACCCAGCTTGGTGTGCTGGATCTGCTCGTGCAGCTTCAAGATGGCGTCGATCAGCATCTCCGGGCGCGGCGGGCAGCCGGGCAGGTAGACGTCCACCGGCACGATGTGGTCCACGCCCTGCACGATGGCGTAGTTGTTGAACATCCCGCCGCTGCTGGCGCAGACGCCCATCGACAGGACCCACTTGGGGTTGGCCATCTGGTCGTAGATCTGGCGCAGCACCGGAGCCATCTTCTGGCTGACGCGGCCGGCGACGATCATCAAGTCGGCCTGACGCGGCGACGCACGGAAGACCTCCATGCCGAAGCGCGACGAGTCGTGCCGCGGGCCACCGAAGGCCATCATCTCGATCGCGCAGCACGCCAGGCCGAACGTCGCCGGCCACACCGAACTCTTGCGCATGAATCCGAGCACGCCTTCGACGGTGCTCAGCATGACACCGGCTGGCAGCTTCTCTTCGATGCCCATCGCTCACGCCCTCCCTTCAGGTCGCAACTCAATCCCAGTCCAGGCCGCCACGCCGCCACTCGTACGCGAACGGCACCGTGATCAGGACGATGAACGTCACCATCGCGAGGAAACCGAAGACACCAAGGTGGTCGAACCGCACCGCCCACGGGTACAGGAAGATGATCTCGATGTCGAAGATGATGAACGTCATGGCGGTCAGGTAGTACTTGATCGGGAATCGCCCGCCGCCGGCGGCTTGCGGCGTCGGTTCGATACCGCATTCGTACGAGTCGAGCCGGGCGCGGTTGTACCGCTTGGGCCCGGCCACGGCCGAGAACGCGACGGAACCGACCGCGAAGACGGCGGCCAGCACGATGAGGCCGATGACCGGCGCGTAGAGGCTCACGCGAAACCACCCTTCTCGGTACCGGTTCGGTAAGTCATCCTCGTCTCCTCGTTCGTCAGCCGCTGACACTCCGGGGTGCGCATGAGTCTGCTCATGCCGCCGGAGCCAGGCGGGTCATCGCGTTGATGACGCGGTCGTAGACGTCACCGTCGCGGTGGTCGGTCAGGTTGGCCAGCAGTTTCAGCGTGAACTTCATCAGCCAGGGACGGGGCAGTCCGTGGTTGGTGGCGATTCTCATGATGCGGGGGTCACCGATCAATCTGACGAAGATGCGGCCCAAGGTGAAGTAGCCGCCGTGCTCATGCTTCAGCGCTGCAGGATAGCCCTGCAGCACTCGCTCCCGACCGGCGGCATCGCGCGACAGCGCGTCGGCGGCCATGTTCGCGGCCAGATTCGCCGCTTCCATGGCGTAATCGATGCCTTCACCGTTGAACGGATTCACCATCCCCCCGGCGTCTCCGACCAGGAGCAGCCCCCGACTGTAGTGAGGCTGGCGGTTGAAACCCATCGGCAAGGCTGCGCTGCGGATGGCACCGACCCGGTTCTCCTCGGTGAATCCCCATTCCGGCGGCGTCTGGGCCGCCCAGCGGCGCAGCATGTCCCGGTAGTCGACCCGCCCGAACGCCTTGGACGTGTTGGTGATGCCCAGGCCGACGTTGCTGGTGCCGTTGCCGGTTCCGAAGATCCAGCCGTAACCGGGCAGCAGATCACGACCGCCGCGGGAGTTCTCGGCCCACAGCTCCAGCCAGGACTCCATCCAGTCGTCGTCGTGGCGGGGGCTGGTGTAGTAGGCGCGGACGGCCACGGCCATCGGCCGGTCCTCGCGCTTGTGGATGCCCATGGCCGTCGACAGCCGCGACGACGTGCCGTCGGCGGCTACGACCAGCGGCGCACGATACGTCCGGGTCTCACCGGTCGGTCGGCCCCGCTCGTCGAGTTGCTTGGTCGTGACCCCCGTGATCCGTCCGGTGGCGTCGTCGATCACAGGCCCGGTGACGTTGGTGCGCTCGAACAACCGCGCCCCGGCGCCGACGGCGTGCTGGGCGAGAAGGTGGTCGAAGTCGGCGCGGGTACGGACCAGCCCGTAGTCGGGGTAGCTGGCCAGATCAGGCCAGGGCAGGTGCAGCCGCATGCCGCCGCCGATGATGCGCAGCCCCTTGTTGCGACTCCAGCCCGGGGCGCTGGTGTCGATACCCATCCGGACGAGCTGCCGCACGGCTCGCGGCGTCAACCCGTCACCGCAGATCTTGTCGCGGGGGAACGACGCCTTCTCCAGCAGCAGCACGTCGAGCCCGGCTCGTGCCAGGTAGAACGCCGTAGTGGAACCGGCCGGCCCGGCTCCGACGACGATCACGTCCGCTGTGCCGTTCACAGGCATCGCTCGCGCTCGCCGTTCATCGCAGGTGTTCCTTGGAAACGTGGGTATGGGCCATGGGTCACTGCATATCGGTCACTCTGTGAGTGGTGAGTTCGTGAATCTATTCACTAACTCACACTCGACCCAAGTGTATGGGTAACCCTCAAGGGTCGACGACCGGGGGCCGGTGCACTGACCAGGGGATTTAGTCACCGCGAGCGTTGCGAAATTCGACTCGTGCAGGTGCGCCCGGCACTACCGCGTCAACGTGCCCATTCCGGACGTACGGCGTGATGCAGCGCGACCACGCCACCGCTGAGATCTCGCCAGCGCACAGCCGCCCACCCGGCGCCGGCCAACCGGGCGGCCAGGCCGCGCTGGTCGGGCCAGGCCCGGATCGACTCGGCCAGGTACACGTAGGCCTCCGGACTGCTCGACACCGCGCGAGCCACCGACGGCAGCGCCCGCATGAGGTACTCGACGTAGACGGTGCGAAACGGTGCCCAGACCGGGTGGCTGAACTCGCACACCACCACGCGCCCGCCGCGCTTGGTGACCCGCAGCAGCTCACCGAGCGCCCGGTCGACCTCGGCGACGTTACGAAGCCCGAAGGACATCGTCACCGCGTCGAACGTCTCGTCGGCGAACGGCAGGCGCAGGGCGTCACCGGCGATGAACGGCACGTGCGGACGCTGGCGCCGCCCGGCGCTGAGCATGCCCACGGACAGGTCGCAGGCCACCACCTGCGCCCCGGCGTCGAGGAACGGCTCGCTCGACGTACCCGTCCCCGCGGCCAGATCGAGGATCCGCTCGCCGGGTCGAGGCGCCACAGCGCGGGTGACCGCTCGACGCCACAGCCGGTCCTGCCCGAGCGAGAGCACATCGTTCGTGAGGTCGTAACGCTCGGCGACGGCGTCGAACATCGCCGCGATCTCCTGCGGTTTCTTGTCCAGCGAGGCGCGAGTCACAGCCATCAAGCCTAGACCTGAGCTGCCGGCCGGCTCGGCCCGCCGTACGCTTGGCAGCTGTGACGACATTGCCCGCGAGCGCGCCGTTGGTCGTTCGTACCATGGAGATCGGCGACCCCGGGCCGCTGCTCCACCTGCTGCCCGAACACACGCCGATGTCGTGGACCAGGCATGGCGAAGGGCTGGCCGGCTGGGGTGAGGCGGCGCGCTTCGACGCCGTCGGCCCGAATCGGTTCGCCGCCGCCGAGCACTGGTGGCAGCGGATGGTCTCCACTGCGGTCGTGCGCGACGAGGTCGGCCTACCCGGGTGCGGTCCGGTCGCCTTCGGTTCGTTCGCCTTCCACGACCATCCCGGCCGATCCGCACTGGTGCTGCCCGAGACCGTCGTGGGTCACCGCAACGGCCGCTGGTGGGTCACCACGGTCAGCGTGTCGGGCAACCTGCCGGGTGTTCCGGACATCGAGCCGATGCCGGCCCCGCGGCGACCGGAGTCCGTGGCCTTCGCCGACGGGTCGCACAGCGGCGCGGCGTGGGAGAAGATCGTCGCCGAGGCAGTGCGGCGCATCAACGCCGGCGACCTCGAGAAGGTGGTCCTGGCCCGCGACCTGATCGCCGAATGCGCCGACCACGTCGATGTACGCTGGCCGGTGCAGCGGCTGGCCGAGCGCTACCCGCGGTGCTGGACGTTCTGCGTCGACGGACTGATCGGGGCCACCCCCGAACTGCTGGTGCGCCGCGAACGCGGCCTGGTCACCTCGCGGGTGCTCGCGGGGACCATCCGCCGCAGTGGTGACGACACCCACGACCTCGCGCTTGCCGCCTCGCTGGCGCGCTCCAGCAAGGACCTCGAGGAGCACGAGTACGCCGTGCGCTCGGTGGCAGAGGCGCTGAACCCGCACTGCTCCAGCATGAACGTCCCCGAGGCGCCGTTCGTCCTGCATCTGCCCAACGTGATGCATCTGGCCACCGACCTGGCCGGAGTCGCCTCCGACGGGTCGTCGTCGCTCGGCCTGGCCGCCGCGCTGCATCCGTCGGCTGCGGTCGGCGGCACGCCCACGGACGTCGCCTGCGCGCTCATCCGCGAGATCGAGGAGTTGGACCGCGGCCGCTACGCCGGGCCGGTCGGCTGGATCGACGCCGACGGTGACGGCGAGTGGGGCATCGCGTTGCGCTGCGCCGAAGTCGACCAGGCCAACCCCGCCCGGCTGCGGCTGTTCGCCGGCTGCGGCATCGTCGCCGGGTCGGATCCGGCCGCCGAGCTGGCCGAGAGCGTCGCCAAGCTGGTGCCGATGCGCGACGCGTTGACCATCTAGCCAGCCGATCACCGCGGCGCGGCGGCGTAGCGACCCGGCGGGACACCGAGATACCGGGTGAAATGCCGGGTCAGGTGGGCTTGGTCGTAGAAGCCGGCCCGGACGGCGACATCAGCCGGCGCCAACCCCGCCAGCAGGAGCCGCCGCGCGAGGTCGATCCGCCGCCCGGTCAGGTACATGTGCGGCGGCAACCCGAACCGCCGGGTGAAGGCTCGGACCAGGTGGGTCGGGTGAGCCGACAGCAAGCCGGCGGCGCGCTCGAGGGTGATGCCGTCGACGATGTGACTGTCGAGCACCGAGCGCATCTCATCAGCGAGCTTGCCCGGTGCCGACCTCCCGGGCTGGCCATCAGGTTCGGCCGCGAAGCGCTGGCGGATGCGTTCCCGGACGAACGCCAATCGACTCTCGGCCGCCAACTCGTCGCCAGGCTCGGCGACCGCCCGGTGCAGCTGGTCCATCCGGTGCCGCAACTCCGGGTCGGCGAAGGTCGGCCCGTCGACGGCCTTCGCGATCACGTCGTCACCCAGCACGTCGGGTTCGAGATAGAGCACGCGCTTGCAGAACCCGGTCGACACCGCCGCGCGGCCGTCATGCGGCACGTACGGCGGCAACACCGTCACCGACGTACCCGCCGCCCCGTGGTGGCGCCGGTCGAGGTCGTACCGGATGGCGCCGTGGTCGAGGATCAGCACCGCCCAGGCATCATGCGTGTGCGGCGGATAGGCGTGCTCGGTGAAGCGGGCGTGGAACACCTCACGCACCCCGGGAACGGCCGGGGTCCACGCCGTCACGTCCGACGTCCCCGTCATGTCAAAAACGTACAAGACCTCGACCTGCTCCCGCGATGATCATGACAGCCATGACCAACTCGCCACGATTCGACACCAAGATCGCCGTGGTCCTGCGCGAGGACCTCGCGACCTGGCAGCGCCTCAACGTCACGGCATTCTTGGCCAGCGGTATCGCCGCGGATGCGCAGCTGTTGGGAGCGCCGTACGCCGACGCCGACGGCACGCTCTATCAGCCGATGTTCCGCCAGCCCGTCCTCGTTTTCGAGGCCGAACGGGAATTGATCATGAAAGCCCACGCCAAGGCCGTCGAGCGCGGGTTCCGCCTCGCCGTGTTCACCGAGGAGCTGTTCACGACCGGCCACGACGAGGCGAACCGCGCGGCTGTCGCCGCCGTGCCGCGAGACAAGCTGGCGCTGGTCGGCTTCGCGGTGCACGGACCCAAGAACCCCGTGGACAAGCTGCTCAAGGGCGCCAGGATGCACCCGTGACGCCCTACTCTGGGGCGCGGTGTGCCGGAGAGCGCATCATCATGCGCTCAGCGCGTCGGCCACGGCCTGTCGCAGCTGCTCGTGCAGCTCACGCAGCTCGCTGCGCTCGACCCGGGCCTCGACGACACTGCGCTCGCTGATCGGTTCGGCCAGGACGTCACGCAGGTGCGCGGGGTCGGTGACCCGGACATGACCGACGCCGTACCCGGCGCACAGCGCCGCCAGATCGGCGCCGTGCGGGGTGCCGAAGACCCGCTCGAACGTGGCGGCGTAGGCCGGTTCGCCGTGTTCGAGCAGGCTGAAGATGCCGCCGCCGTCGTCGTTCACCACGACGGCCTGCAGATCGGGGCGCTGCTCGGTCGGGCCCACCAGCAGGCCGCCGGCATCGTGCAAGAACGCGAGGTCACCGAGCAGCACGCGGGTGGGCCGGCCGGCGCCCAGGGCGATCCCCGACGCGGTGGACAACGTGCCGTCGATGCCGGACAGCCCTCGGTTGGCCAACACCGGCGCGTCGACGGCGGCCGCGGGGCAGGCGGTGAGGTCGAGATCACGGACCGGATTCGACGATCCCACGACCAGCGCCTCATCGGGTCGCCGCGCGGCCCACACCTGCGCGGCGACCGCGAGTCCGGTCAGCGGCGCGGCCGCCAGCACGTCGTCGATGCGTTGCTGGGCCACCGCGTCAGCCCGGCGCCACGCCGCCACCCACGCGGCGTCGCCGGGCACGTCGACCGACACCGCCGACGTGACCCGCGCCGCTCGCCGGGACGCATCCGGCCAGTCCGGCGTCCGACTGGCGATGACGACGTCCACGTCCGGCCGGTCGAGCAACGCCGACACCTGCCGCGACAGCGTGGGGCGGCCCATGACCACAGCTCGCTCGATGCGCCCGCCCAACTCGGGGTGGGCGAGCAGGAACCGGTAGGTCCCGATCGCGTGGTCGCCGAACCGGGCGCCGGACGTCGGCTCGGCCAGCAGCGGGAACCGTCCGGCCGCGGCCAGGGCCTGGGCGTCCGGGCCGGCTCCGTCGCCTGCGACGACGACGGTGCGCGGGCCGGGCTCCAGCACGTGGGCCGCTTGGGCGCGGACCTCATCGACCCGGCTCGCGCCGGCCGGAGGGGCGTCGGGCGGATCGTCGTCGGCCGTGGCAGGACCTGGGCCGGGCACGAGCGGCTCGCGGAAGGCCAGGTTGAGGTGGACCGGCCCCGGGTCCGCGCTGCGGGCGCCGGTCGCCGCCGCGACGGCGCGAGCCAGCAGGTGACGCAGATCGGCCTCTTCGCCGTCGCGGCCATGCGGTGCGGGAACATCGGCGAAGAAGCGGACGGCGGTGCCGAACACGCGTACCTGGTCGGTCGTCTGGTTGGCGCCGGTCCCGCGCAGCTCGTGGGGCCGGTCGGCGGTCAGGACGATCAACGGGACGCCGGCGTGGGCGGCTTCGAGGACGGCCGGGTGCAGGTTGGCCACGGCGGTGCCCGACGTGGTCACGACGGCTACCGGCGCGGCGCTGCCGCGCGCCAGCCCCAGAGCGGTGAACGCTCCGGCTCGTTCGTCGATGCGGACATGCAGCTCGATGGTTGATCGCGAGGCAGCCGCCGCGGCGGCGTAGGCCAGTGGCGCGCTGCGTGAGCCGGGCGCCAGCACCATCCGGCGCACACCCAACCGGGCCAGTTCGCTGACGATTACCCGCGCGGCCGCCGTGGAGGGATTCACCCGGACGATTCTGCCGTGCGTGACCGCCACGCCTGCTGCTTGGCCCGGTTTCCGCAGATCTTCATGGAGCACCACTTGCCCGAGCGCGCCCGGGAGTGGTCGTAGAAGGCCCATCGGCAGGCGTCGTTGACGCACACCTTCAGCCGCGACCAGGTCTGCTCGCGCATCGCGGAGTCGACCAGCGCCAGGAGAGCTCCCAGAGCGCCGTCGACGCCGGTTGCCGAAGGGCGGGCCACCCACTCGCCGGCCGAGGTGAGCGTCAGTGTCAGTCCCGCTCGCGATGCTGCGTCGTTCAGCGTCGCCAGGGCTTGCTCGGGAATCGGGCCGGCGTCGTGGTTGGCGGCCAGCGCCGCACGTAGCGCCTCTCGCACCGCGACCGCGCGGCCCACGTCCGGGTCGTCGGGTCGGTGATCGCCTACCGCCAGCCCGGCCTCGGATAGCCACGCAGCGAGTTCGTCGCCGGTGGTCAGGGTGTCGGTCCCGGTTTCGACGTCGAGCGTGTTGACGAAGCGCCGGACCGTCTCGAGCCGACCGGGCGCGGGTGCGCTGACTGCGGCCATGAATCAAGCATAACCCTGTTGCGCCTTTGAGTGGTTAGCCCTAACCTCTTATGACATGACAGTGGTTACGCCGGGCACGTCGACACGAGCCTGGTCCAACCCGGACTTCCGCAGACTGTGGGCTGGATCCGCGGTGTCGTCCTTCGGCGCCGAGATCGCCGAGCTCGCGATCCCACTGCTGGCGATCGTCACGCTCGCCGCCACACCGGGCGAAGTGGGCACGCTGCGCACCGCGCAGTTCCTGCCGTTCCTGCTCGCGACGCTGCCGCTGGGCATGCTGGTCGACCGCAGCCGTCGCCTCCCGTTGATGATCGGCGCCGACGTCGGCCGGTTCGCCTTGATCATGATCATCCCGCTGGCGGTCTGGGCCGGGATCGCCCGAATCGAGCTGCTGTACGTCGTCATGTTCGCCGCCGGGGTGTTGACCGTGCTCTACCAGGTGGCCGACTTCGCCTTCGTCCCGGACGTCGTCGCGGCGCAGCAGCTCGTGGACGCCAACGGCAAGATCGCCGCCGCACAGTCAGCGAACGAGATCGGCGGCCGCGGCTTCGGCGGGGTGCTCGTCGACACCCTGTCCGCGCCGGTCGCCGTCCTGCTCAACGCCGTCGGCTACCTCGCCTCGGCGATCTGGCTCAGCCGGATCCGCGTGACCGAGACGTCGCGCTCCGAACCGGACCGCCCCACGTGGGCGGACATCACCGCTGGCCTGCGTGAAGCGCTGCGGCACCGGTACGTCCGCCCGCTGCTCGGCGAAGCCACGACGTTCAACTTCTTCAACGAGATGTTCATCCTCGGGCTGATACTGTTCCTCGCGCGCGATCTCGGGCTCAGCGCCGCCGTCATCGGTGTGGTGTTCACCGTCGGCGGTGTCGGGTCGTTCATCGGCGCCTGGTTCGGCTCCCGGGTCACCGGCCGGTTCGGCTATGGGCGGGTGCTCGTGGCCACCTTGATCCTCGGCAACACCGCGCCGGTCCTGGTGGCACCGGCCCGAGACGGCGGCCTCGACGTGGTGGTGCTGTTCTGCGCGATCTTCGCGGCGATGGGCCTGGGCATCGGCATCGCGAACGTGCATGCCGTCAGCGTCCGGCAGACCGCCCTGCCGGAGCAGCTGCGCGGCCGGGTCAACGCCGCCTACCGGTTGATCTCGTGGGGTGCGATACCGGTCGGCGCCACCCTCGGCGGCGTCGTCGCCGGCGCCTGGGACGCGCGCACCGCGATGATCACCGGTGCGGCGGGGATGTCGCTGGCCACGT
>Ga0079224_100001723_pt1 | contig 25664 bp, 22 predicted proteins | sample Stecom2015_FD_80414 | JGI IMG/M metagenome (GOLD analysis project Ga0079224, IMG submission 80414) | Agricultural soil microbial communities from Utah to study Nitrogen management - Steer compost 2015 | ecosystem: Environmental > Terrestrial > Soil > Agricultural land | place: USA: Utah... | reverse complement strand
GCCCGGCTTGGCGGGCCGGCCGGACGGCTGGTCCTGGCGGGGCACCCACTCGTCGTCGCTGAACGAGCGGGGGTCGGCGCCCTTGCGGTGGGTGCGGCGGCTGCTCCCGCCGGGGGCGCGCTCGGCGCGGGCCGAGCGGTCCCGGGCGGGCACGTCGCGGCGCTTCCTCTGGCCGCTGGTGCGCTCGCGGCCGCCGTCGCTGCCGCGACCCGCGCGACCGCGGGTGGGACGTGACCGGTCGGCTCGAGCCTGCTCGAAGCGGGGGACGCCGTCGAGGCCGTCGCCCCGATCGATCGGCTGGGGCGCGGTGGCCTCGAGAACCTCGGCCGCGGTGGCGGCGGTGGCCACCTCGATGGGCTCGCGGCGGCGCAGCTCGCGCTGGAGGCGCCGCACGTCCTTCTCCTTCTCCGGCGTGACGAGCGTGATGGCCACGCCGTCGGCGCCGGCCCGGCCGGTGCGGCCGGAGCGGTGGACGTAGTCCTTGTCGGTGGCCGGCGGGTCGTAGTGGACCACGCAGGCCACCCCGTCCACGTGGATGCCGCGGGCGGCCACGTCGGTGGCGACCAGCACGTGCACGTCGCCGCGCCCGAAGGCGCCGAGGGCTCGCTCGCGCTGGCTCTGGCTGCGGTCGCCGTGGATGGCCTCGGCGGGGACGCCGAGCTTCTTCAGCTGCTTGGCCAGGCGCTCGGCGCCGTGGCGGGTGCGGGTGAACACGACGGCCGGCCAGGAGCGCTCCACGATCGACGCGGTGACGGCCTGGCGCTCGCCGTGGGTGACCTTCCAGAACCGGTGGGTCACCTCGCCGCGGACCTCGGTCGACTGGGCCTCGTGGCGGGCCGGGTCGCGCTGGTAGCGCTGGATCAGCACGTCGACGTCGCCGTCGAGCGTGGCCGAGAACAGGAGCGTCTGCCGGTCGGGGCGGACCTGGTCGAGGAGGCGGCGCACCTCGGGCAGGAAGCCCATGTCGGCCATGCGGTCAGCCTCGTCGACGACGACGATGTCGACCTCGTCGAGCTTCAGCGAGCCGCGATCGATCAGGTCCTTGAGCCGGCCGGGGGTGGCGACGACCACCTCGGCGCCCGAGCCGAGCACCTGCATCTGGCGCTGCATGCCGGCGCCGCCGTAGACGGCGACGACGGTGGTGCCGCTGCCGGCGGCCAGCTGCTGGAGCTGGTCCTGCACCTGCGTGGCCAGCTCCCGGGTGGGGACCAGCACGAGGGCACGGGGGCGGCGAGCGCGGGCCCGGCCGACGCGGGCCAGGACGGGCAGGCCGAAGGCGATCGTCTTGCCGGAGCCGGTGGGGGCCTTGCCGCACACGTCGCGGCCGGCGAGGGCGTCGGGGAGGGTGGCGGCCTGCACGGGGAAGGGCGCGGCGATGCCGAGCTCGTCGAGGCGCGCGCACAGGGCGGCGGGGACGCCGAGGTCGGCGAAGGTGGTGCTCATCAGGGGGGTTCTTCTCTCGTTCGTGCGCGCCCCGATCGACGGGACGCAGGCAGCAGCGGGGGGCTGCTCCGTGGAGGTGGCTGTCTCGAGCCAGCTCGACACGGCCCGCCAGCACTGCTGGCGCCGGAGCACCTTACCCGCTCGATCGCCCGAGCCCACCATCGGCGTCGGGCGCGGCGCCCGGGCAGGCCAAGTGACAGGGGTGTAGTTTCGCCGCATGGCCGTGCTGCGCTTCTCGTTCGGGACGATGGGGTCGGGCAAGAGCACCCTGCCTCTGCAGATCCACCACAACCTCACGAGCCGCGGCCTCCGCGGCCTGCTCTGCACGCAGCTCGACCGCGACGGCGCCCGGGTCTCGTCGCGCCTCGGCGTGTCCGCCGCCGCCGTGGACGTCGGCCCCAAGCTGGACCTCTTCGAGCTGGCCCGGGCCTACGCCGACCAGCACGGCGGCATCGACCACATGGTGTGCGACGAGGCGCAGTTCTACACGCCGGCGCAGGTGGAGCAGCTGGCCCGCGTGGTCGACGAGCTCGACGCCGACGTGCACGCCCTCGGCCTCCTCACCGACTTCCGGGGCCGGCTCTTCCCCGGCTCGGCCCGCTTCCTCGAGCTGGCCGACGAGCGCCAGGAGCTGCAGGTGGAGGCCCGGTGCTGGTGCGGCGCCCGAGCCACGCAGAACGCCCGGCTCGTGAACGGCCGCCAGGTCTACGACGGCGAGCTCGTCGTGGTGGGCGACACCGGCGGCGACGCCGACGTCACCTACGAGCTGCTGTGCCGCCGCCACTGGCTGCGGGGCGAGACCGGCCGGGTCCCCGACGGCGACGTCGCCGCCCTCGCCGAAGCCCCGGTGGCCACCGACTGACGGACGCGCCGCCGGGGGCAAAGGGGGCAAGTCGGGCGGGCCCGCACCGGGTGTGACGCGGGGCACCTCCGGATCGGCCAAGATGTCCCGTCGCAATGGGTGCACAGGGGGAGAGGGAACGCTGACCACCCAAGCCGAACCACGTACCGACACGGCGCTGGCCGTCTCCAACCTGGAGGTGGTCTACAACGAGGTGATCCTCGTGCTGCGCGGGGTGTCGATCGCTGTGCCCCGAGGCCAGATCGTCACGCTGCTCGGCGCCAACGGCGCTGGCAAGACCACCCTGCTGCGGGCCGTCACCGGCCTGCTCGACCTCCACCGCGGCCGCATCACCAAGGGCTCGGTGACGATCGCCGGGCGGGACACCACCCGGGCCGACGCGGCGTCGATCGTGCGCGCTGGGGTGGCCCAGGTCATGGAGGGCCGGCGGATCTTCGCCGAGCTCACCGTCGACGAGAACCTGCGCACCGGTGCGTACACCCGCACCGACAAGGCCGGGGTCCAGGAGTCCTACGACCGGGTGATGGAGCTGTTCCCGGCGCTGCAGTCACGGCGCCGCGACACCGCCGGCTACCTCTCCGGCGGCGAGCAGCAGATGGTGGCCATCGGCCGGGCCCTCATGGCCGAGCCGAAGATCCTGCTGCTCGACGAGCCGTCCCTCGGCCTCGCCCCGCTCGTCGTCGAGCAGATCCGCGACATCATCGTGCAGGTCAACGAGCAGGGCACGAGCGTGCTGCTCGTCGAGCAGAACGCCACGATGGCGCTGTCGATCGCCCACCACGGCTACGTGCTCGAGCACGGCCGGATCGTGAAGGATGGCCCCGGCCACGCGCTGCTCGAGGACAAGGACATCCGCGAGTTCTACCTGGGCATGGGCGAGGTCGGCCGGCGTTCCTTCCGCGACGTGAAGACGTACCGACGCAAGAAGACGTGGGGGTCCTGATGAGCGAGCCCACCGCCGCACCGCCCCTCCTCGAGGTCCGCGACGTCACCCTGCGCTTCGGGGGCGTCACCGCGCTGGAGCGGGTGAGCTTCGACGTCCACCACGACGAGCTGTTCGCCGTGATCGGCCCCAACGGTGCGGGCAAGACCTCGATCTTCAACTGCCTGTCCGGGGTGTACCGCCCGCAGGAGGGGACGATCCGCCTCGAGGGGCGCGACCTGATCGGCATGAAGCCTGCCCGCATCGCCGAGCTCGGCATGGGGCGCACGTTCCAGAACCTCGGCCTGTTCGTCCACCTCGACGTGGTCGACAACCTCCTGCTCGGCCGCCACCACCTGATGCGCTCGGGGTTCCTCACCGGGGCCCTGTGGTTCGGCCGCACCCGCCGGGAGGAGAAGGAGCACCGCGAGGCGGTGGAGGAGGTCATCGACCTGCTCGAGCTGTCCCCCTACCGGCACAGCCCGGTCGGGATGCTCCCCTACGGCGTGCAGAAGCGGATCGAGCTCGGTCGGGCCCTCTGCATGGAGCCGAAGCTCCTGCTCCTCGACGAGCCGGTGGCCGGCATGAACCTCGAGGAGACCGAGGACATGGCCCGCTACATCATCGACATCCGCGAGCAGCTCCACACGTCGATGATCCTCGTGGAGCACGACATGCACATGGTCATGGACCTGGCCGACCGGGTGATGGCGCTCGACTTCGGGCGTCCGATCGCCACCGGCACGCCGGCCGAGGTCCAGAGCGACCCGAACGTCATCGAGGCCTACCTCGGAGGTGCCGCGTGACCGCCGTCATCGACCGTCCCAGCCCGTCGGCGCCCGAGTCCTCCGGCTTCGAGTCGCTGCCCGCCATCGTCCTGCGGCGGGCCCGCGAGACGCCGAACGTCACGGCGATGCGCGAGAAGCGCCTCGGCCGCTGGGCGCCCTACACCTGGGCCGCCTACGGCGAGCGGCTCACGCTCATCGCCCGGGGCCTGCACGCCCTCGGCGTGGAGCCCGGCGACCGCGTCGCCGTCCACTCCGAGAACCGACCTGAGTGGCTCTTCGCCGACATGGCCACCCAGGCCCTGCGGGCGATCTGCGTGGGGATCTACCCGACGTCGCCGTCGGCGGAGGTCGAGTACCTCCTCAACCACTCCGAGTCGAAGGTGCTCTTCGCCGAGGACGAGGAGCAGGTCGACAAGGCGCTCGCCGTGCGGGGCAACCTCCCGCACCTGCGCAAGATCGTCGTGATCGACACGCACGGCGTCGACATGGCCGACGACCTGCTCATGAGCCTCGCCGAGCTCGAGGAGCTGGGTCGCCGCACCGACTTCGACGTGGAGGCCAGCGCGGCCGCCGCGCAGCCCGACGAGGCGGCGATCATCGTCTACACGAGCGGCACCACCGGTCCGCCCAAGGGGGCGATGCTCAGCCACCGCAACCTGCAGGCCGCCGCCCACGCCTCGGGCCAGGTGTTCGACGTCGACCCGAAGGCCGAGGTGCTGTCGTACCTGCCGCTCTGCCACATCGCCGAGCGGCTCATCTCCGCCATCGACGCCGTCGCCACCGGCTACGTCGTGAACTTCGGCGAGGGCGGCGACACCTTCACCCAGGACCTGCGCGAGGTGCAGCCCACCTTCTTCCTCGGGGTCCCCCGGGTGTGGGAGAAGATGATGGCCAGCATCACGATCCGCATGGAGGACGCCGGCTGGCTCAAGCGGGCCAACTACCGGTTCTGGATGCGGGTCGGGGCCCGCATCGCCCGCAAGCGCTGGAAGGGCGGGAAGGTCCAGGGGCTCGACAAGGTCGTCTACGGCCTCGGCTGGCTCTTCCTCTACCGGCCGCTGCGGGAGAAGCTCGGCATGAGCCGCATCAAGGGCGTGCTCTCCGGCGCCGCCCCGATCGCGCCCCAGGTGCTCGAGTTCTTCTGGACGATCGGCGTGCCGGTGCGGGAGGGCTACGGCCAGACCGAAAACACGGCGATGGGCACGATCACCCCGCCCGACGACATCCGGCTCGGCAAGGTCGGCAAGCCCCTCGAGGGCAACGAGGTGAAGATCGCCCCCGACGGCGAGATCCTCACCCGCGGCCCCGGCACCTTCCTCGGCTACTTCAAGGACCCGGCCGCCACCGCGGAGACGATCGACGAGGACGGCTGGCTGCACACCGGCGACGTCGGCGAGATCGACGAGGACGGGTTCCTCAAGATCACCGACCGCAAGAAGGGCATCATCATCACCGCCGGCGGCAAGAACATCAGCCCCTCGGAGATCGAGAACATGCTGAAGGTGTCGCCGTACGTGAAGGAGGCGGTGGTCATCGGCGACCAGCGCAAGTACCTCACGGCGCTCATCGGCATCGAGCAGGACACCGTGGCCAACTGGGCGCTGCAGCGCCGCATCGGGTTCACCACCTACGCCGACCTGTCCTCCAAGGAGGAGGTTGTGGCCCTCATCGGCCAGGTCGTCGACGAGGTCAACGAGAAGCTGGCCCAGGTCGAGACGATCAAGCGGTTCCGCCTCCTGCCCAAGGAGCTCGACGAAGAGGACGGTGAGGTGACCGCCACCCAGAAGGTCAAGCGGCGGGCCATCGAGTCCGAGTACCGCGAGCTCATCGAGGAGATGTACCGGTGACGGCCCTCGCCCTCGGGGCGATCCGCAGCGACGCCTGGTTCGAGACCCTGTTCTCCGGGGTCGCCCTGGGCGCCAAGTACGCGCTCGTGGCCCTCGGCTTCGTCGTCGTGTTCAAGGCCACCGGCGTCATCAACTTCGCCCAGGCCAGCTTCGTGGTGGTGGGCGGCTACCTGTGCTTCAACGCCGCCAACACCTGGGGCTGGAACTTCTACCTGGCGCTGCTGTTCGCCATGGTGGGCGGGGCGCTGCTCGGGCTGATCCTCGAGTTCCTCATCCTGCGGCGGATGGCCGGGGAGGCGCCGTTCACGCTGATCATGGTGACGATCGGCATCCTCTTCGTGATCGACAACATCGTCACCGCGATCTGGGGGCCCGACTACCACGACCTCGCCGACCCGTGGGGCCTGAAGACCTGGCAGTGGGGCGACGTCGACATCGCCCAGGCCGACGTGTGGACGATCGGCATCACCGGGGTCGTGCTCGTCGCCTTCTTCCTGATGTTCAAGTTCTCCACGCTCGGCCTGGCCATGCGGGCGAGCGCCCTCGACCAGGAGGCGGCGCTCGCCCAGGGCATCGCCCCCAAGCGCGTGTACCAGGTGGCATGGGCCTGCGCCGGCGTGGTCGGCGCGGTGGCCGGGGCGATGCTGGCGTCGGGCACGGGCTCCCTGCGCCCCGACATGGGCCTCATCGCCCTCATCGCCTTCCCGGCGATGATCCTCGGTGGCCTCGAGTCACCCGGGGGCGCGGTGCTCGGCGGCCTGATCATCGGCCTCGTCCAGCAGTTCACGGCGCTCCTCGCCCCCGAGTACCTCGCCTGGATCGGCGGCGGCTTCGACCGCGTGTCGCCGTACTTCGTGATGGTGCTCATCCTCCTCGTCCGACCGACCGGCCTGTTCGGCCAGAAGGAGGTGCGGCGGGTCTGATGGCTGTGTCCTCGCTGCTCCCGAGCGCTCGCCGCCACCCCGGCGGTCGGCCCCACCACAAGCTGGACCTCGACGGCACCCGCGACCTCAAGCTCCTGAAGGGCCCGTGGGCGAAGGGCTTCGCCGTGGCGCTCGCCGTGGCCTACTTCGTGATCCCGGGCTCGCTCGAGGAGACCACGCTGCGCACGCTCTGCTACTGCGGGCTCTACGCGATCGGCGCCATCGGCCTGAACCTGCTCACCGGCTTCACCGGGCAGATCTCCCTCGGCCACGCCGCCTTCTTCGGCGGTGGCGCCTACTGCGCCGCCTACTTCGGGGACAAGCACGGCTGGCCGTTCCCGGCCTACGTGCTGGCCGCGATCGTGGTCGGCCTGGCGGTGGGCGGAGCCATCGGGCCCTTCGCCGCCCGCCTGCGCGGCAACTACCTCGCCGTCGTCACGATCGGCCTGCTGTTCGTCGCCTACCACCTGTTCATGAACTGGGACTCGGTCACCGGCGGCGGCAACGGCGTCGGCGTGGCCAACGCCGACATCTCGGTCGGCCCGCTGGACTTCCGGGACCTCGAGCTGGGCGGCCTCAAGTACACGTTCGTGCAGGGGATGTTCTGGCTGATCTGGGCGTTCGTGGCCATCACCGCCCTCCTGGCCAAGAACATCGTGCGGAGCCGGCCCGGCCGGGCCATGCAGGCCATCCGGGACCGCGACCTGTCGGCCGAGATCATCGGCGTCAAGCCCACCCGCTACAAGGTGGCCGCCTTCGCCGTGGCCGGGGCCTGCGCCTCGGTGGCCGGGGTGTTCTACGCCCTCATGCAGAACCACGTCAGCCCCCACGAGTTCGGCGGCCAGGTGGGGCTGTTCCTGTCGATCACCTTCGTGGCCATGATCATCATGGGCGGCGTCGGCACGATCTTCGGCTCGATCCTGGGGGCGCTGCTCGTCGAGTACGGCACCCGGTTCATCAACCAGCGGGGCGCCGACGCGCCGATCCTCGGGATCCCGGTCGACCAGGGGTGGCTCACCGTCGGCGAGCTCAACCGGATCCTCTTCGGCCTCCTCATCATCTTCTTCCTCGTCCTGGAGCCACGCGGTCTGGCCGCGCTGTGGATGCGCATCCGGATCTGGTTCCAGAGCTGGCCGTTCTCCTACTGAGCGGCACCGTCCCTACCCATCAACCAACAGCAACCTGAGCACCGACCAAGGGGGAACCCGACCCGTGAAGAAGCAACCCTGGCTGCGGATGCTGGCCCTGCTCATGGCGCTCGCCATGGCAGCGGCGGCGTGCGGCGGCAGCAGCGATGACGACGACGACGCCGCTCCCGGCACCACCGCGGCGTCTGACGACGGCGGCGACGACGGCGGGGAGGAGCCGGCCGGTGACCCCGAGCCGACGGTGGGCTTCGACGGCACCACGATCAAGCTCGGCGTCCTGACCCCGACGAGCGGCCCGGCCGCGATCATCGGCAACCCCCTCACGAAGGGCAACGAGGTCTACTTCGAGGCCCTCAACGCTGCGGGTGGGGTGGCCGGCAAGTACCAGGTGGAGCTGGTCGTCCGTGACACCGCCTACACCGAGGCCACGGCGATCCAGGAGTACAACGCCACCAAGGGCGACGTGGTGATGTACACCCAGATCCTGGGCACGGCGATCATCAAGGCCGTCCTGTCCCAGATGGTGCAGGACGACATCGTGGCCGCGCCGGCCACCCTCGACGCCGACTGGATCCTGGAGGAGAACCTCGTGCCGATCGGCGGCCCCTACCAGATCCAGGTGATCAACGGCCTCGACTGGTACGTGAATGAGGACGGCGGCGAGGGCTCCAAGGTGTGCATGCTCGCCCAGGACGACCCCTACGGCGACGCCGGCGAGCAGGGCGTGGACCACGCGGCCTCCGAGCTGGACTTCGAGAAGGGCCCGCGGGTCGACTTCTCGGTCGGCACCCAGGACTTCACCACCCAGATCAACCAGCTGCAGAGCAGCGACTGCGACGCGGTCGTGCTCGTGGCCACCCCGGCCGACGCTGCCGGCGCCCTGGGCCGCGCCGCGCAGGCCGGCTTCACGCCCCGCTGGCTCGTCGTGTCGCCCGGCTACCTGAAGCTGCTCTGGGCCGGCGAGCTCGCCCCGTACGTGACCGAGCACGCCGTCGTGCTGTCCGAGGGCGCGGAGTGGGGCGACACGTCGGTGCCCGGCATGGCCCAGATGGTGGCCGACCTCGAGGAGTACGGCGACGGCCAGGAGCCCGACCCGTACTTCGCCTTCGGCTACAACCAGGCCCGCGCCGTCCACCAGCTGCTCGAGAAGGCCGTCGAGCTCGGCGACCTGTCCCGCGAGGGCATCAAGCGGGCGCTGGCCGAGGTCGGCACCCTCACCTTCGAGGGCCTCATGGGCGAGTACGAGTACGGCTCCGGTCCCGCTGACCGGAACCCGCCGCGCACGAGCACGATGTTCGTGTTCGACCCGGAGTCGCCGACCGGCCAGCGGCCGATCACGGAGTCGTTCGCCTCGCCGGCGGCCGAGAGCTTCGACTTCGGCAACTGACCCGGGCGCCCCTTCGGGCGACCCGTGAGGCGCACAGGAGCCGGGCCCGTCGGGCCCGGCTCCTGCCGCGCTTCGCGCCAGGTGAGGTCAGCGGGCGTGGCTGGGCTCGCCGACCGGCTCGCCGAGGGCCTCGGCCACGGCCGGGTTCACGATGCGGCCGCCCTCCACGTTCAGCCCGTGGGCCAGCGCCGGGTCGCGCCGGCACGCCTCCGTCGGGCCGTGCACGGCCACGTCCACGAGGTACGGGAGCGTGGCGTGGGTGAGCGCCTGGGTGGCCGTGGCCGGCACCGCGCTCGGCATGTTGCCGACCGCGTAGTGCACGACGTCGTGGACCACGTACGTGGGGTCGTGGTGGGTGGTCTCCCGGGACGTCTCGACGCAGCCGCCCTGGTCGATGGCGACGTCCACGATCACGGCGCCGGGTCGCATCGACTCGACCATCGCCTCGGTGACCACCACCGGGGCCCGCCCGCCGGCCACGAGCACGGCCCCGATCAGCAGGTCGGCCTCCGCCGCGCAGCGCTCCACCGTGCCCCGGTTGGAGGCGAGCGTGGTGATCCCGCCCCGCTGGATCTGCTCGATGTAGCGGAGCCGGTCGAGGTCCTTGTCGAGCAGCGTCACCTCGGCGCCCATCCCCGCCGCGGTCCACGCCGCGCTCCAGCCGACGTTGCCGGCCCCGATCACGACCACCCTGGCCGGCCGCACCCCGGGGGCGCCGCCGAGGAGCACGCCCCGGCCGCCCTCGGTGGCCTCGAGGAAGCGGGCGCCGGCCTGCACGGCGAACCGGCCGGCCACCTCGCTCATCGGGGCCAGCAGCGGCAGCGAGCCGTCGGCCCGCATCACGGTCTCGTAGGCGAGCGCGGTGGTGCCGGCGTCCATCAGCGCCCGCCCCACCTCGGGGTAGGCGGCGAGGTGCAGGTAGGTGAACAGGGTGAGGTCCTCGCGCAGCAGGTCCAGCTCGGGCCCCTGCGGCTCCTTCACCTTGCAGACGAGGTCGGCCCGGGCCCAGACCTCCTCCGCGTCGTCGACCACCTCCGCCCCGGCGGCCCGGTAGCGCTCGTCGGGGATCGCGGCCCCCCGGCCCGCGCCGGCCTGGACGATCACCTCGAGGCCGTGGCTCTCCATCTCCCGCACCCCGTCGGGCGTGAGGGCCACCCGACGCTCGTCAGACTTGATCTCGGTGGGCACGCCCACGGTGAGGTTGCGCATCCCGTAGTTCGTACCGCACGAGGCGCCCTCGCACCCCTTCCGGGTTGGCGGCGGCCGGTTCTGGCGGGCGACGATCAGGCGTGGACTTCGCCACGATGATGCACCTGGAACCCCACGGCACCGACGTGTACGTGGGCGTCGGCCCCCAGTACCCGTGGGGCGGGCTCTACGGCGGCCAGATCGTCGCACAGGCGCTGCGGGCGGCCGCCCACACCGTCGACCCCGAGTTCCGCATCCACTCGCTGCACGCCTACTTCATCCGGCGCGGCGACGCGGACCAGCCGATCCGCTTCGAGGTCGACCGGCTCCGCAACGGACGCTCCTTCGTCACCCGCCAGGTGGTGGCCCGCCAGTCGGTGGGGGCCATCTTCACGATGTCGGCGTCGTTCCAGCGCGACGAGCCCGGCCACGACGTGCAGATCGCCCGCCTGCCCGACGTGCCCGGCCCCGAGGGCCTGGCGGAGGACAGCTGGAGCCCGATGTTCGAGCGCCGGCACGCCATCGCCCGCCAGTCCGTCGAGGGGCGGGCCGCCTGCTGGCTGAAGATGAGCGAGCCGGTCGGCGACGACCCGATCCTGCAGGCGTGCGCGCTGGCCTACCTCTCCGACGACATCCCCACCGACGCCGTCGTGGCCCTCCACCCCGAGCGGCCCCGCTTCGAGGCCGACGAGAACGTGGACGACTGGGGCTGGATGAACGCCAGCCTCGACCACGCGATCTGGTTCCACCGCCCGCCGGTGGCCGACGTGTGGCACCTCCACGACTTCACGAGCCACGGCTACCTGAGCAGCCGCGGGCTGAGCGTGGGCCACGTGCTGACCGAGTCCGGCACGCACGTGGCCACCGTTGCTCAGGAGGTGCTCCTCCGCCGGCTCACCCACTGAGGCGGGCCGGCCCCGACGGTCAGCCGGCGGTGGCGGCGTGGAGGGCGCCGGCGAGGGCGACGAGCTCCTCCCGCTCCGCCGGCTCGAGGTCGGCGAGCGCGTGGGCCATCGCCACGTCCGTGCGCTCCTCGGCGGCGTCCCAGGCGGGCTGCAGCCCCTCGACCTCGACCCCCTCGGCCCAGCCGAACAGGGGGAGCATGTGGGGCGAGCGCAGCGTCATCGCCTGCAGCGGGGACAGCCCGCTGGTCACCACCGCGGCGGCGTGGAGCGCGAAGCGCAGCTCCCGCAGCCCGTTGAGGTGGTGCACCGCCGCCGCCTTCGGGTCCTCGGGGACCGGCAGCAGGCGCCACCCGGCGAAGATCGGCGCGCCGGCCGCGCGGGCCGAGGCCACCGCCTTCCCGGCCAGCTCGGCCAGGCGGGCCGCGTCGAGGTCGTCGGGGACGTGCTCGGCGGCCCACGTGTGGGCGCAGCCGGCGAACGCCTCGGCCGCCTTCGCCGGGGGCATCACGTTGCGACCGGCCTCCCACTGGGCGGCCACGTGGTCGGGGGCGAAGAAGGTGAGCGCGGCCGTGACCACCTCGGCGGGGACGTCGCCGAGCACGCCGGCCCGCCCGCACACGTAGAAGTCCACGCCGGCGAAGCCGAGCGAGGCGCCGTGAGCGTAGGTGGCGCCGTCGAGCATGAAGTGGCTGCCGATCGTGCTGATGGCGGGAGCGCTGGCGCGGGCGGCGTCGAGCGGGTCCATCGTCGCGGGTCTCCTTCGGGTCGGTCGCGCTCGCACCTGTCTAGCCGGACCGGGGTGCGGGCGGGGCCGGGCCCGTATGCTCGGCGGCCCCTGGCGGTACCGGACCAACCCGCCTGACCAAAACCGGAGGTTCCCCATGTCCACGACCGTCCGCGCCGTGGCGCCCGTGTCCCGGGTGGCCGTGGCCGCGGTGGGCGCCTACGTCGGGGCGCAGGTGATCGCCGACGTCGCCAGCCTCAAGGTGGGGTCGGTGGCCGACCGCGCCGTCGACCTCGGGACCTTCGTGTACCCGATCACCTTCACGCTGCGAGACGTGGTCCACAAGGCGCTCGGGCGCCGGGCGGCCCGGACGCTCGTGGTGACCGCCGCAGCGGTGAACCTGTTCATGGCCCTCTACCTGCAGTGGGCGGCCCGGGCCCCGGCCGACGCGTCCTACCCCCTGGGTGCCGAGTTCGAAGCGGTCCTCGCCCCGCTGTGGCGGATCACCGTGGCCTCGATCCTGGCCGAGGTGATCAGCGAGCTCGTCGACACCGAGGTGTACCACTGGTTCGTGCGCCGGGTGACCACCCGCCACCAGTGGGCCCGGGTGGCGGTGAGCAACGCCGTGTCGGTGCCGCTCGACAACGTGCTGTTCGCGGTGATCGCCTTCGGGGCGATCCCCGGCTTCGCCGACCACGCCCTCACGCTGCCGTGGGAGGCCGTGTGGGACGTGTTCCTCGTGAACCTCACCGTCAAGGGGCTCGTGAGCGTGGTGAGCCTGCCGCTGATCTACGTCACGCCGGACCGGGACTGGCAGGCCGACGAGTCCGACATCTAGTCCGGGTCCGCCGGCGGGCGGTCGGTCAGGCGCAGGCGAGCATCGCGTCGAGCATCTGCCGCTGGAAGTCGTCACCGGCGAAGGCGGCGCCCGACGGGTCGACCACGTCCTCCCAGCGCAGGGTCTCGAGCACCGCCCCGGCGAAGCACGACGCGGCGTCGGCGTCGCGGGGGGCGAACCCGGCGGCCGCGGCCACGAGGTAGGCGCGAACGCTGGGCAGGGCCAGCGCGTCCCGGGTGCGCTCGGTCAGCTCGACCTCGGCGTCGGGGCCCGGGTCGCAGGCCTCGAACCCGGGGCGCCCGTCGACCCCTAGGGTGCGGGCGCGGTCGTGGCCCAGGGCGGCGACCCAGGCCTCGAGTGCGTCGGCCAGCTCGACCTCGTCGTCTGGGGCGTCGCCGGCGAAGGCGGCCCGCACGCAGGTGGCGCCGTCGCGCTCGAAGACGGCGTAGGCGTCGCCGCCCCATCCGAGGGCGGCGTCGAGGGCCGCGAACGGGTCGATGCGCTCGGCGAGCACCAGGTACCAGGCGGCCGGCCCGAAGAACCCGTCCTCGTGGACCTCCACGTCGCCGAGGTCGAGCTCGAGCGCCTCGGCCCCCTCGTCGGCGAGGTGGCTGACCGGGTCGAAGAGGTGCTCGTCGGTGGTGGGCGGATCCCGCAGCGCGGCGTCGACGGCGCCGTTGCCGCCGCTGGCGTCGAGCAGGGCCACGAACGGCGCCCCCAGCACGTAGGGGGTGGCGAAGCTGGCCGTGAGGTAGCCCGGGACCTCGGCGGTGGCCTCCTCGCTGCTCGCGGCGTCCGCCCTGCGCTCCGCCTCGTAGGCGGCGCGCGCCGCGTCGTCGAGCACCTGGTCCACGTAGCGGGTCTCGATCCGCATGGCGTCGCCCTCGACGATGCCGCGCAGCGACAGCCGCTCGGCGTCCTCGAGCCGGTCGTCGTGGACGCGCCGGAGGTCGAAGGCCTGGTCCTGCAGGGCGTGGGTCAGCTCGTGCACGAGGGTGACCCGCACGCCCACCGTGAGCTCCGTGCCCCGGACCCGGATCCGCCCGTCGTCGGTGTCGTAGAAGGCGAGGGTGCTGCCGTCGACCACCGTGTTGACGGCCTCGAACAGGTCCACCTCGCCCGTGGCCAGGCCGAGGGCGCGCAGCACGGCGACGTCGCGGAGCAGCGCGTCGCGGTCGTCGTCGGTCAGGTCGGCCGCGTCGGCGGTGGCGGCGGCCCGGTAGTCGTCCACGCTCAGGAAGTCCACGAACACCGGGTGGTCGAAGCGCAGCCCCCGGGCGTCCTCCACGAACTCGACGAGGTCCACCACCCGCTCGTCCCACTCGTCGGGGTGGGCGAAGCGGGGGCCGTCCCCGCCGGTGCGGTGCAGGACGACCGCCGCCGCGGCGGCCACGAAGACGAGCGCGATCCCCACGGCCAGCAGCCGCGTCGCAGGCCAGCTGGCGGCGGGCGGTGCCGGCGGCGGGGTCGAGCGCCCGGTCGGCGGGGGAGGCGGTGGTGGGAGGTCGGGCACGGTCAGGCGAGGGGGGCCATCCCCATGACCTCGTCGGCGTCGGGCTCCTCGCCGCCCATCGGCTCGGGCCCGGCGGGCAGGACCGGCTCGTAGGCCCGGCGGCCGACGAGGTGGGAGACGAGCGCCACCCCGGCCGCCACGAGGTTGCCGCCGAGGAACGCCCAGGCCGCGCCGTCGATGCCGTGGCGGGGCACGAGCCAGAGGGCCGAGCCGAGGATGCTGACCGTGAGGGTGACGGTGATGGCGATCGTCGCGCCCGAGAAGTGCCGCACCCTCGCCTCGGTGAGGTACACGGAGGTGACGGCCCACGGGATCGACGCCGCCACGAGCGGGGCCAGCACGTCTGCGGCGGCCCGGTAGTCGGCCCCGTAGAGGGTGACGACGAGGTCGCGGCCGACGGCGGCGGCCACCGTGCCCACGACCATCAGGCCGCCGGCCACGACGATGGCCAGCCGCACCTGGCTCCGCAGGTGGGCGCCGTCGCGGCCGCCCTCGGCGAGGAGGGCCTGGCCGATCGCCATCGGCACGTAGCAGGCCAGCCCCACGACCCCCCAGGCCACGTAGAAGCTGGCGTTGACGTCGGCGTCGACGTTCATGAGCACGATGACCGGCATCGCGAAGGTGGGCGCCTGGTAGGCGAGCGTGGACAGCCAGTTCACGCCTGAGTAGCGGACCATCGCCCGAGTGGTGTCGGGCAGCGGACGGAAGCGGTGCCGGTCGCCGGTCACGAGCGGCAGCAGCCCGGTGACGAGGATCCCCGACACGGCGGTGGGGATGGCGGCGACGAAGAACAGCCAGATGGCGCGGTGCGACTCGATGGGGACGGCGAGCAGCGGGAAGCGCACCACGGCCACGACGATCGAGCGCAGCACCACCAGCCCCCACCGGCGCTGCGTCATCAGGCGGACGTCGACGAGGAGCGACAGGCCGGTGCCGCACACGAGGAGCACGAAGAGCGCCGGTCCGAGCGTGCCGTCCCAGGCCCGCAGCTCGTCGGCGGCGGCCGGGGACGCCACGTAGAGGTAGCCGAGGCCGAACACGGCGCCCGCCACCGTGACCGCCGCCGTGGCCCACGCGTAGAGCACGTGGTCGTCGCGGGTGCGGCCCGCCGCGTAGCGGGCCACCGCCACCGGCTGGCCCATCCCGGCGAGGAAGGTCACGAACAGCGTGGAGGTGAAGAGCGCGGTGGCGTGCCCGACATCGGTCTGGGTGTCGGATCGGGCGGCGAGCAGCCAGTAGAGCGCCCCCGAGATGGCCTGCACCCCCGCGGTCACCACGAGCGCGGCGGAGCCCGTCAGCAGGTGGCGGTGCCCGGAGGCCCGCTGACGCAGGGCGCGCAGCATCGGCGCGAGGCTACTGGTGGCGGCGGGGTTGCAGCCGACTTGACCCGCCGGTCAAGGTTGGGCGGTGAACGCCCCGGCGGGTGACGACGAGACGAGGACCTACCCCGGTGCGCGCCGGCCCGACCGGCAGCGCCGCGTCGACGCCAACGGCGTCGGCATCGCCGTCTACGAGTGGGGCGACCCCGACGCCCGCCCGGTGCTGCTCACCCACGGCGGCTTCGACTTCGCCGCCACGTTCGACCTGCTCGCCCCGCTGCTGGCCGACGCCGGGCTGCGGGTGGTGGGTTGGGACCAGCGGGGCCACGGCTCCTCGGACCACGCCGCCCTCTACGCCTTCGAGGCCGACGTGCGCGACGCGGCGATCGTCCTCGACTCGATCAGCCCGGAGCCGATCGACGTGGTCGGCCACTCCAAGGGCGGCTCGGTGCTCATGCAGCTGGCCAACGCGCTGCCGCACCGGGTGCGCAGCCTCGTGAACCTCGACGGGGTGCCGGCGGGGCGCAACGTCCCCGACATCCCGGACCACCAGCGCACGAAGCTCATGGCCGAGGACCTGACCGCCCGCCTCGACCACCGCCGCCGCGTCGCCACCCTCCAGCGCAAGCCGGGCACGATCGCCGAGCTGGCCGAGCGGCGCAGCCGCATGAACCCGCGGCTCGACCGGGCCTGGCTCGAGTACCTCGTCACGATCGGCGCCCGGCGCGACCCCGACGGGTGGCGGTGGCGCATCGACCCGGCCATGCAGATGGGCGGCTTCGGGCCCTGGCGCCCCGAGTGGGCGCTGATGCGCCTGCCCGACCTCGGCATGCCGGTGCTCGCCGTCCTCGGCCTCGTCCCCGAGCTCATGGGCTGGGGCACCCGGGCGGAGGACGTCGAGCCGCACCTGCCGCCGGACGGGCGGGTCGTGGCCCTCGACGACGTGGGCCACTTCGTCCACATCGAGCAGCCCCGCCGCATCGCCGACCTGATCCTCGAGCACCTGGAGCGCGTCCCGTGAGCGCCCCCGTCACCCGCCTCCAGCACGGCCGCGTCACCCTCGCCCTCCACCACCTGAGCGACGGCGAGGGCCGGCCCCTGCTGCTGCTCCACGGGCTCGGCGAGCGCACCCCCGACGCCGTGCCCGAGCGCCTCGCCGGCTGGCCGGGCCCGGTGGTCGGGCTCGACCTCACCGGCCACGGCGCCTCGGATGTGCCCGCCGGCGGTGGCTACTACTGCGAGGCGCTGATGGGCGACGTGGACGCCGCGCTGGCCCACCTCGGGCCCTGCACGGTGCACGGGCGCGGCCTCGGGGCCTACGTGGCCCTGCTCATCGCCGGGGCCCGTCCCACCCTCGTGCGGGGTGCCGTCCTCGCCGACGGGCCCGGCCTGGCCGGCGGCGGCCCCAACCCGCCGGCGCCCGCGGTGGTCACCTCCCTCGGCCCGCCCCCGCCGGTGCCCACCCCCGACCCGTGGGCGATGCTCGAGCTGTCCCGCGACGTGCGCCCGCCGGACTACGCCGCCACCTACGCCCGCCTGGCGTCGGTGAACAGCGGGCTCGACGTGGCCGTGGCCGTGGTCGGGGTCAACCGGCCGCCCTGGCTCGAGGCGGTCGTGCAGGAGCCCGGCGTGGTGGCCTGCTCGCTCGCCGAGGCGCTCGAGCGCTTCGCGGCCGTCGACTGACCGGCGGGCGGATCAGGCGTCGCGCCAGGCGACGAAGTGGGCCAGCTCGACGAGCGCGGCCCGGGCCTCCTCGGCGATGTCGGCCCGCTCGATGGCGGCCAGCGCCTCGGCCGTGAGCTCGTCGATCGACCGCTCGATGACCCGCACTGCCCCGGTGTCGGTGAGCACCTGCTGGATGGCGGCGATGTCCTCGTCGTCGAGGTCCGGGGTGCCCACCTCGCCCAGCACCTCGGCCTGGGCCGGGTCGGCGGTGGCTGCGGCGGCCGCCAGCAGCGGGGTGGGCTTGCCCTCCCGCAGGTCGTCCCCGACCGGCTTGCCGGTGGCCGACTCCTCCCCGAACGCGCCGAGCAGGTCGTCGCGCAGCTGGAACGCCTCGCCCAGCGGGTCCCCGTAGGCGGAGAGCTGCGCCTCGAGCTCGGGGAGCCGTCCGGCCAGCGCCGCCCCGACGTGGAGCGGCCGCTCGATCGTGTACTTGCCGGACTTGTAGCGGGCGATGCGGCGGGCCGCCACCGGGTCGATGTCGGCTCGAGCCGTGCCGAGCAGGTCGAGGTACTGACCCATGTTCAGCTCGATGCGCAGCTCGTCCCACACCCGCTGCACGTCCGGGTGGGTGCGGGGCAGGAGCTGGTCGGCGTACACGTGGGCCAGGTCCCCGATGAGGATGGCGACGCCCTCGCCGAAGCGGCGGGGCTCACCCCGCCAGCCGTCCCCGGCGTGGCGGTCCCCGTAGGCGAGGTGGGCGGTGCGGGCCCCTCGCCGCATCGAGGAGCCGTCCATCACGTCGTCGTGTACGAGCGCGAACGCCTGGAGCATCTCGAACGCGGCTCCGGCGTCGATCACGTCCCGGTCCTCCGGGTCGCCGCCGGCGCCGATGAAGCCCCAGTAGCAGAACGCCGGCCGGAGCCGCTTCCCGCCGCTCATGACGAGGCTGCGGAGCGACTCGAGCGGCGGCTCGAGGTCGCTGCTGAGCTTGCGCCAGCGGGCGATCTCCACCTCGAAGACCCGCTCCAGCCGGGCCTCCACCCGGTCGGCGACGACCAGGAGGCTCGGTGGTGCGGTGTGGTCGAGGATGTCCATGGCCGGCCCGATCGTAGGCCGTGCCCCGCTGAACGCGGTCAGCGAGCGCCGCCGCCGGTCGGGGCCTCGTCCTCCAGCGAGCTCGGGTCGAGGTCGGCGACGATCTGGGTGACCTCGATCCGGGCCGCGGTGATGCGGTCACGGCAGATGCGCAGGAGCTCGGCGGCCCGCTTCACCCGGGCGGCGAGCACGTCGACGTCGACGGCGTCGTCCTCGATCTCGTCGAGGATGGCCTCCAGCTCGGCGAGCGCGGCGCCGTAGCCGATCGGCCCGCCGTCTGGGGCCTCGGGAGCGGGCGTGTCAGGCATCGTCGTCCACCGTAGACCGCACCTCGCCGTCGGCCAGGCGGGTGACGAGCCGGTCCCCGGGGGCCACGTCGCCCCGGGAGCGGACCACCCGCCCGTCGGCCGTGGTGGTGATCGACCAGCCCCGGGCCAGGGCCCGCTGCGGGTCGAGGGCCCGGATCCGGGCGTCGAGCGCCTCGAGCTCGCGCTCGGCGTCGCCGAGCACCCGCGGCGCCCGGTGGCTCAGCCGGCGCTCGGCGGCCGCCACCGCGCCCGCCGCGTCGCGCAGCTGCACCCGAGCGGCGCCGGCCAGGCGACCGAGGTCTCGCCCGAGCCGCTGCTCGGAGCGGGCGGTGGCGGCCACCCCGGCCCGCCGGACCCGCTCGGCCACGACGCCGAGGCGGCGGTCGGCCTCGGCCAGGCACGCGGTGGCGCCCCGGACCGTGCGGCGGGCGTGGCCCGCCAGCGCGGCGTCGTGGCTGGCCAGGTCCCGCACGGCGAGGCGGGCGATGACCCGCCACGCGTCCTCCACCCGCTCGAGGTGGTCCCGCACCCGGGCGACCAGCAGCTGGGCGCAGGCGGTGGGGGTCTTCTCGGCCCGGTGGGCCACCTCGTCGGCCACGGAGCGGTCGATCTCGTGGCCCACGCCGGTGAGGACCGGGGTGGGGCAGCGGGCGATGGTGCGGGCCACCAGCTCGTCGTCGAACGCGGCGAGGTCGGTCCGGGCGCCGCCGCCGCGGACCACGGCGATCACGTCGCAGGCGCGGGCCGCGGCGCTGGCGATGCCCCGGGCGATCGACCGGGGCGCCCCGACGCCCTGGACGCGCACGTCCACGCTCAGCACGTGGAAGGCGAGCCCGCTGCGGCGGAGCTCGTCCACGAAGTCCGCCTCCGCCGCGCTGCCGCGGCTGGTGACGAGCCCGATCCGCAGCGGCACGAGCGGCAGCTCGAGGGCGGCTTGGCGCTCGAGGAGGCCCTCGGCCCGCAGCCGGGCCAGCAGCTGGGCTCGGGCCACCTCCAGCTGGCCGAGTGTGTACGCCGGGTCGATGGCCGTCATCCGCAGCTGCAGCTGGCCCCGGGGGGCGTACCAGTCCAGCCGACCCCGGATCCGCACCTCGGTGCCGTCGACCATCCGCACGGCGCCCCCGGCCAGCTTCAGCGAGCGGTTCACGGCCACCTTGTTGGCCGCCGAGAGCATCACCGACAGCTGCGCCCGCGACCCGTCGGGGCGCTCCTCGACCAGCGTGAGGTACACGTGGCCCGACGGCGGGCGGGACAGGTCGTGGATCTCGCCCCGCACCCACACCTCGTCCCGGAACCGGGACCGCACCGCGTGCCCGATGGCGTCGCTCAGCTCGCCCACCGTGAACGTGGGCTCGGGCACGGTGCCGACGGTGGGGTCGTCGAAGAGCGACATCACCCGCGACGCTACGAGACCGGTGCGACCGCGGGGCGCCGTCAGGGGCGGCGGGCCGTGATCCGCACCACCGACGCGCCGAGCACGACGTGCCCGGCGGCGTCGACGTGCTCGGCCAGCGCGGCCGCCAGCGCGGCCCGCACCCGATCCCGGGTGGTCGGGTCGATCCCCTCGGTCACCACCCGGCTGGGCCCGAGGTCGAGCGCGGTGGCCGCCGCGTCCGGCCCCACCCCGCCGCCGAGGCGGAGCCGGACCGGGATCGGCTCCACCGCCACGTCGACCCACCCGGCTCCCGTGAGCAGCGCGGTCACGGGCTCGGGATCGTGGAGGGAGAAGGCGCCCTGGTCGAGCGGTGGCGCCACCGGATCCCGTCCGAGGGCCCGCAGCGCCGCGGTGACCGCCTCCAGGGGCACCTGGAAGACGGCCGAGCGGTCGCGGCGGTCCCAGGTGGTCGCGGCCAGCCGGCCGCCGGGCCGGGTGGCCGTGGCCAGCGCCGCGAACGCGGCGGCCGGGTCGTCGAAGAACATCACCCCGAAGCGAGAGATGACGACGTCGACCGGGGGTCCGGAGGGGCTCCAGCGGGCCACGTCGGCCTCCAGCCACTCGATCGGGGCGCTGCCCGGCGGCACCGGCGCCGAGGCGGCGGCCTCGAGCATGGCGGGGGACACGTCCAGGCCCACGACCGCGCCGTCCGAGCCGACGGCGACGGCCGCCTGGCGGGTGGTGGGCCCGCTGCCGCAGCCCACGTCGAGCACCCGCTCGCCGGGCTGCAGAGCGGCGGCCTCGAAGAGCAGCTCCGTCACGGGCGCCAGCTGGCGGTCGAGCGCCTCGGCCTGCGCCAGCCAGCGCCGGACGCGCGGGCCCTCCCAGCGCTCGGTGTCGGCCACCTGGTCGCGGCGCTCGTCGTCGGGCATCGGCGGCACGCTACCCCAGCCCTCCGGCACCGGCCCCGCCGGCTCGCGCGCCGGTCGGCCCCCCGACCGGGGTGGAGTGGTCGGGGGGCCGCTGAGCGCTCGCCACCGCGGGCCTTCCCGCCCCGGTCCCGGTGCAGACGCGCGGCCCAGGTCGACCGGGCTCCGGCCGGACGGCAGACTGGGCCCTTCTGCTGGACCGCATGAGGAGGGGGCTCCATGCCCGAAGCCGTCATCGTCGCCACCGCCCGCACGCCGATCGGGCGGGCCAACAAGGGGAGCCTGGTCGAGTGCCGGCCCGACGACCTGTCCGCCCTGATCATCAAGGCGCTGCTGGAGAAGGTGCCGGCCCTCGACCCGCAGACCGTGGAGGACGTCCTCTGGGGCTGCGGCCAGCCCGGCGGTGAGTCCGGCTACAACATCGCCCGCGTCGCCGCGATCCTGGCCGGCCTGCCCGACGTCCCCGGCGTCACGGTGAACCGGTACTGCTCCTCGTCGCTGCAGACGATCCGCATGGCCGCCCACGCCATCAAGGCCGGCGAGGGCGACGTGTTCGTGGCCGGCGGCGTCGAGACCGTGAGCCGGTACATCCACGGCGCGTCCGACACCGGTCCGCACAACCCGCTCTTCGCGGAGGCCGAGGCCCGCACCGCTCGCCGGGCGGAGGGCGGCGCCGAGCCGTGGACCCCGCCGGAGGGGCTGCCCGACATCTACATCGCGATGGGCCAGACCGCCGAGAACGTCGTCGAGGCCGAGGGCGTCACCCGCGAGGAGATGGACGCCTGGGGCGCCCTGTCCCAGCAGCGGGCCGTGGCCGCCCAGGAGCGCGGCTTCTTCGACCGGGAGATCACGCCCGTCACCCTCTCTGACGGCACCGTCGTGTCGAAGGACGACGGCCCCCGCCCGGGCACCACCGTCGAGAAGCTCGCCGAGCTGAAGCCGGCGTTCCGGCCCGACGGCTCCGTCACCGCCGGCAACGCCTGCCCGCTCAACGACGGCGCCGCCGCCGTGCTCGTGATGAGCGACACCCGCGCCGAGCAGCTCGGCCTCGAGCCGCTGGCCCGCATCGTGTCCTCCGGGGTCACCGGGCTGAACCCGGAGATCATGGGCCTCGGTCCGATCGAGGCGTGCCGCATGGCGCTCGCCCGGGCCGGCCTCACGATCGACGACATCGACATCGTCGAGATCAACGAGGCCTTCGCGGCGCAGGTCCTGCCGTCGGCCAAGCACCTCGGCATCGACCACGAGAAGCTCAACCCCAACGGCGGCGCCATCGCCCTCGGCCATCCGTTCGGGATGACCGGCGCCCGCATCATGACCACGCTCCTCAACGGCCTCGAGGACAGCGGCGGCCGCTACGGCCTCGAGTCGATGTGCGTGGGCGGCGGCCAGGGCATGGCCATGGTCGTCGAGCGCCTGTAGCCGGCCCGGGCTCGCACCGCTGAGGAGGGGGGTGCCTCCGGCACCCCCCTCCTCGTGCTAGCGGGCGGTCCAGCCGCCGTCGATGGTGAGGGTCTGGCCGGTGCAGTAGCTGGACGCGTCGCTGGCCAGGAAGAGCAGGGCGCCGTCGAGCTCGTGCGCCTCGCCGAAGCGGCCCATCGGGCAGTTGCGGCGCACGAACGCCTCCGAGCTCTCGTCGCCGAACATGTCCTGGGTCATCTCCGAGGGGAACCAGCCGGGGGCCAGCGCGTTCACCCGCACGCCGCGGCGGGCCCACTGCACGGCCAGCTCACGGGTCAGGTTGACCACCGCCCCCTTGGAGGCCGTGTAGCTGGCCTGCTTGATCGGGGCCGAGGCCACCAACCCGAGCATCGACGCCACGTTGACGATGCTGCCGCGACCCGCCTCCAGCATGTGCCGGCCGACCTGCTGGGACAGGTGGAACAGGCTCACGAGGTTCACGTCGACGACGCGGCGGAAGTCCTCGAGCGGCTCGTCCTCGGCGGCCATCGGGGTGCCGATGCCGGCGTTGTTGACGAGCACGTCGATCCGGCCGAAGCGGGAGACCGCCTCGGCCACGAGCCGCTCCACGTCGGCTGGCTCGGCCACGTCGGTGACCACCGGGTGGGCGCCGGTCTCGGCGGCGAGGGTCTCCAGCCGATCGGCGCGGCGGGCCGCGGCCACCACGTCGGCGCCGGCCCCGCGGAGCACCTCGACGAAGCGGCGCCCGAGCCCGCTCGACGCGCCGGTCACGATGGCGACCTGCCCGTCCAGCCGGAACATCGCCTCGATGGGGGTGTCGGTGGTCATCGATCCTCCTGCTTCCTCGTGCGGGCCCGCACGGCGCGGCGGGCGAGCGACCAGCGATGCGTCTCGGACGGGCCGTCGTAGATCCGGAACGGGCGGACCTCTCGCATGATCTGGGCGAGGGGGAGGTCACCCGACACGCCGACGCCGCCGCACACTTGGATCGACCGGTCGACGATGCGGTTCACCGCCTCGGCCACGAAGGTCTTGGCGATCGACGTCTCCTTGCCGGCCCGCTGGCCCTGGTCGAGGGCCCAGGCGGCCTGCACGATCAGGGCCCGCGAGGCGGCGAGGTCGATCTCGTTGTCGGCCAGGTGCTGCTGCACCATGCCGAGGTCGGCCAGCTTGTGGCCGAAGGCCTCCCGCTCGGCGACCAGGTCGAGGGCGGTGTCGTGGGCCCGGCGGGCGGCCCCCAGCCAGCGCATGCAGTGGGTCAGCCGGGCGGGGCCGAGGCGCACCTGGGCGTAGGTGAAGCCCTTGCCCACCTCGCCGAGCACCGCCTCGGGACCCACGGTCACGCCGTTGAAGCGCATCTCGGCGTGCCCGCCGGCGAAGGCGCTGTCGAGCGTGTCCAGGAGGCGCACGATCTCGACGGCCGGGTCGTCGAGATCCACGAGGAACATCGTGGCCCCGTCGCCGCCCGCCTCCGGGGTGGCGGCCATGCAGATGGCGAAGCGCGCCCCCTTGGCGCCCGTGATGAACCACTTGTGGCCGGTGATCCGCCACCCGCCGGCCACCGGCTCGGCGGTGGTCCGCAGCATCGACGGGTCCGACCCGGCGCCGGGGGCGGGCTCGGTCATGGCGAAGCACGACCGGATCTCCCCGGCGGCCAGCGGCACGAGGTACCGCTCCCGCTGCTCGGGCGTGGCCACCTTCTCGAGGAGGTGCATGTTCCCCTCGTCGGGCGCGGCGATGTTGAGCGCCAGCGGCCCGAGCAGGCTGTAGCCGGCGGCCTCGAACACCGACGTCTGGCCGCGCACGTCGAGGCCGTGACCGCCGAGGTCCCGGCCCACGTGGGGCGCGAGCAGCCCGGCGTCGCGGGCGGCGGCCTGCAGCTGCCGGCGCAGCGCCTCGGGCGGGCCGTGGTCGTGGCCCCGCAGCTGGGGCTCGGCCGGGATCGCCACCTCCTGGACGAAGGCCTCGACGCGCTCGGTCAGCTCGCGGACGTGGGGCTCGGGGGTCAGGTCGATGGTCATGCGCTCCTCGCGGGTGGGAGGTGGTCGTGCGCGGCGGCGAGCAGCGGCTCCACCGCGTCGCCGACCCGGTCGAAGCCCTCGCCGACAGTCTGACCGGCCCGGTGGCGAGCGTGGATGCCCTCGGCGATCGCCGCCAGCTTGAGGTAGGCGAGGGACACGTAGAACGACAGGTCCCGGTCGGGACGGCCGCTGGCGGCCAGGTACCGATCGATCAGCCAGGTGGCGTCCGGGAGCGGGAGGTCGGCTCGGGTGACGTGCCGCTGCCCCACCAGGGGCTCCACGACGGGGTCCCAGTACGCGACGAGGAGGCCGAGGTCGCAGAGCGGGTCGCCGAGCGTGGCCATCTCCCAGTCGAGCACCGCGGCGACGTCCCGCAGGTCCGCGGTGAGGATCAGGTTGTCGAGCCGGTAGTCCCCGTGCACGATCGCCGCGTCGCGGTGGGCCGGGACCGCTGCCGCGAGGCGGGTGGTCACCGTCTCGAAGAGGCTGCTGTCCCGGGTGCTGGCGGCCTCCCACTGCTGGGTCCAGCGCCGGACCTGGCGCGCCGCGAAGCCCTCCGGCCGCCCCACCTCGCCGAGGCCCACGGCGTGGGGGTCGACGGCGTGCAGGCCGGCCAGCACGTCGACCATGGCGGCCAGCGCGGCGGTGACCGCCGTGGGCTCGACGCCCGCGAGGTCCTCGGCGCTGCGGATCACGACGCCGTCGACCCGGGCCATCAGGTAGAAGGGCGCTCCCAGGACGGTCTCGTCGTCGCAGTGCGCCACGGGCTCCGGGACCGGCACGGTCCCGCGCAGCGCCCGGAGGAAGCGGTGCTCCCGCGCCATGTCGTGCGCCGTGGCGAGGACGTGGCCGAGGGGTGGTCGCCGCAGGACGAGGTCGAGCCCGGGGCCGCGCACCAGGTAGGTGAGGTTCGAGCGGCCGCCCTCGATCAGCTCGACGCGCTCGATCGCCCCACCGCCGAGCGTGTCGGACACGTAGCGCTGGAGCGCGGGGAGGTCGATGCCCGGCGGGACCTGCGTACTGGTGGGAGGGACCACGCCGG
>Ga0079224_100001720_pt1 | contig 25692 bp, 24 predicted proteins | sample Stecom2015_FD_80414 | JGI IMG/M metagenome (GOLD analysis project Ga0079224, IMG submission 80414) | Agricultural soil microbial communities from Utah to study Nitrogen management - Steer compost 2015 | ecosystem: Environmental > Terrestrial > Soil > Agricultural land | place: USA: Utah... | reverse complement strand
GGCGCCTCGTAGGCCGGCGCGTCGAACGCCGGGGCGTCGGCCGACGGCACGTCGAGCGACGGCGCGTCGGGGGCGGGGGCGTCGAACGCGGGCGCGTCGAAGCCGGGCGCGGCGTCCAGCGGGGCAGGGTCGGCCGCCGGCGCCGGCTGCGCGCTCCGGGCGGCGTTGCGATCGAAGTAGCTGGGCGCGTCCTGGTCGGGCCACGCCTCCATGCCTTCGGGCAGCGGCTCCGGGGTGGGGTCGACCGCCTCCTCGCCGGCCATGACGCGCGCCAGGTAGTCGAGCACGTCGCGCTCGACCACCTTGCCGCCTTCGCCGGTGCCGGTCAGCTTGCGCCAGTCGACGTTGTTCTGCTCGGCAAGGCGCTTCGCCAGCGCGGAGATGTGTGGTTCACTCACTGCTTCCTCCAAGTATCGCGGCCGCGGGCCGGCCACGACGCCACGCTGCAGGAGACGGCGATCCGACCGGATGCGTCGTCGACGACGAGTTCACGTCCCGATTCTCCCCCGGGAACGCGGCCTCCACAGCGGTAAACCCCACTCCGGCGGGCTCCCGGGCGTCAAGGCCGCCAGGCCTGGAAGAAGACGTCGTCGATGTACGTCTGCAGCATGGCCTCCTGGCCGTAGACCGGGACCGAGGTGGTCACACGTTCGCCGGCCGCCACGCGGCGGTCGAGCACCACTCGCTCGCCGCGCTCGTCGCTGACCACCACCCGCAGCTGGTACGGCTCCTCCAGCAGCTTGCGGACGCCCATGTGGGTGGGGTCGAACGAGAACGGCACCAGGCGGCTGCCGTCGGCGGCGGTCTGGCCGCCCGGCAGGCCGGTGGTGGTGCCGCCCGCTGACGGCTGGCCCTGTGCGCCTCCGGACGTAGTGCCCGGCGTGAGGCCGCCGGGGGTGAGGCCCGGCGTGCCCGCGCTCGGCTGGCCGAGCGGCAGGTCGCCGAAGCCGCCCTGGAAGGCGGGGTCGAAGGGCGAGCTCGGCGGCGGGCCGTTGATGGTGAGCAGCACGGGCGTGCCGGGCAGGGTGTAGCCGGTGGGCTGGACCTCCACCACCCCCTCGGGGCGCTCCGGGTCCTGCACGTAGGTGACCTGCCCGATCTGCAGCTGCGCGGCGCGCAGGCTGAGCTGCGCGCGCCACTGCGGGTAGCCGATGACGTCGGGCACCTCGACCACGTTGGCGGTCGAGAGGGAGTACTGCACGATCACGGGCGTGCTCGTGGCCACCGTCTCGCCGGCCGGGGGGATGGTCGCCACGACGGCGCCGGGCCGGGCGAACGACACGGTCGAGGGCATGCGCTCGACGAGCCGGAAGCCCAGGGCGTGGAGCTGCTCGACGGCCTCGTCGACGTGCAGGCCGGTGAGGTCGGGCAGCTCGCGCGGTGGGCGCGCCGGGCCTGAGCTGACGGTGAGGGCGAGGCGCTGGTCGGGGGCGAGCCGCTCGCCGCCCGCGGGCACCTGCGCGATGACGCGCCCGGCGGCCCGCTCCGAGGGCTCGAACGTGATGGTGCCCACCGGGAGGTTGAGCTCGGCGGCGCGCGCCACGGCGTCGGCCTGCACGAGCCCCACCAGGTCGGGGATGCGCGCCTCGGCGGGCGGCGTGTTGACGCCCAGGTGGATCGAGCGGCCGCGCTTCACCACGGTGCCGGCCTGCGGCGCCTGCGAGCTGACCGCCTCGGCCGGCAGGCCGAGCACGTGCTCGACGAAGGTGACGGGCTCCAGGCCCTCGCGGCGCAGCAGCGCCGTGGCCTGCTCGTACGGCAGTCCCACTAGGTCGGGCAGGGTGTACTCGGACACGGTGAAGTAGCGCCGCGCGTCCACGACCACGAAGGTGGCGGCGGTCAGCAGCAGGACCAGGCCCACCGCGAGCCAGCCGAAGGCCCTGCGCCTCACGGGTGCGGCAGCGTCCGGGGTCGGTTCCACCGGGGCAGGTTACCACGGGCCGCCGCGACCGCTTCAGCCAGCCGCGACCGCGATGCCCTTACCATGGGGCATGCACCGCTCCCCCCTCGCCTACCCCGTCGGCACGCTCCGTCACCTCACCGCGGCGGAGGTGGAGGCCGCTCCCGAGCTCGCGGCGCTGGCGCGGCTGACCGAGGCCGGCTGGCGCTGGCGCGGCGTGGCGCTGCCGGCGAGCCTCGAGGAGGGCTTCTACCGCCTGAACAACCTGCCGCGGCGCCTGGCCGCCCTCTACGCCGGCCTCGACCCCCGCGACCCCGACGAGGACATCGTCGAGGAGGCCGAGGAGGAGGCCCTGGCGCTAGTGGGGCAGCACTACCTGCTCGACGAGACCGTCGACGCCATCTACGAGGCGCTCAGCGGCCTGCCGGCGGCGGTCACGGTGCGGCGCCCCGACGCCGGCGCCGGCCTGGGCGCCGACCACCCGCGCGCCGCCCTGCTGGCGGTCAAGCACCTCATGCAGGCCGACTGGCGCGTGGACGCGGTGCTGGACCGCCTCTCGCTCACCGCCAGCCTGGCGCTCGACGCGCGCCCGGTGCTGGTCACGCCCGCCGACGAGCGCGACAGCGAGGCCGCCTCGCGGCGCGCCAGCGAGCTGCTCGGCTCCGCCGTGCGCGTCCTGGTGGACGCGCACGGCGACCTCACCGGCGTGCGCCTGGCCTGAGGCCTACTTGCCCACCTTGCTGGCCGGGGGCGCGACGTTGCGCGCCGTGGGCGTGGTCGACTCGAGCGTCACGAACGCCTGCGGGTTCACCTCGCCGACCAGCTTCAGCGCCGCCGGGATGCGGCGCCGCGGCAGCACCGAGAACGCCACGCGCACGTCGCCGTCGCGGCCGCGGGCGTTGAGCACCGTCACGTAGAAGCCGGCCTCGCGCAGCGCGTCCTCGACGGGCGGGCTGTCGACCGGCGCCACCACGCGCATGATGGTCTCGCCGATCGCCAGCCAGCGCTCCACGCTGACGCCCAGCATGGTGCCGGTGGCGTAGCCGCCGGCGTAGGCCACGAACTTGAGCGGCGAGTCGAGGTTCGACAAGACCTGCGCCGCGGCGATGAGCCACACGAGCGACTCCACGAAGCCGAACAGCCCGGCGAGCCCGCGCGCCCCGCGCACCAGGAAGCCGATGCGCAGCGTGCCGAGCGACACGTCGACGATGCGCAGCATGAAGATCAGCAGCGCCGAGAGGACCAGGTTCACGGTGTCGGGGGTCATCGTCCCTCCAGGGCGGCGGCGGCGAAGGCCGCGGCGCCGATCACGCCGGCCTCGCCGCCGAGCTCGGCCAGGCGCAGGGGCGGCACGGGGTAGCCCTCCAGGTAGTGCTCGGCCGCGGCCTGCACGCGGCTCAGGTAATAGTCGCCGACCTCGGTGAGGCCGCCGCCCAGCACGAACGCCTCGGGGTCGAACACCTTGACCAGGTTGGCGAGCCCGATGCCCGTGAAGAGCGCCGCGTTCTCGACGATGCCGAGCGCCTTGCGCTCGCCCTTGCGCGCGCGGGCGAACAGCTCGCGCGTGTCCATCTCCGCGCTGTAGGCGTACGAGGCGTCGCGGGCCATGGAGCGCCCGGCCGCCAGCGCCTCGAGGGTGCCGGCGTGGCCGTCGCCGCCCATCGGGCCCCCGAGCATCAGGGTCATGTGGCCGATCTCGCCGGCCACGCCGTGGGCGCCGCGGATCACCTCGCGGCCCAGGAACAGCCCGCCGCCGATGCCGGTCGAGAGCGTGACGTAGACGCTGCTGTGCAGCTCGCGGGCGGCGCCGTAGAGGTGCTCGGCGTAGCCCGCCACGTTGGCGTCGTTCTCGAGCACCACCGGCTTGCCCAGCCGCTCCTCGAGCGCCGCCACCAGCGGGGCGTCCTCGAGCCCGGCGATGTTGGGCGAGAAGATCACCTTCTTCCGCTCCTTGTCGAGCGGCCCCGGCGAGCCGATGCCGATGGCGTCGGACGCGAAGCCGCGCGCGGCGAGCTCCTCGGCGGTGCCCACCAGCGCGTCCACCACGTCCTCGAAGCCGCTCTGCGGCGTGTCGACCCGCACCGAGTCGAGCACCTCACCGTCCTCGACGGCCGCGGCCAGGATCTTGGTGCCGCCCAGGTCGAGCCCGATCGTGATCATTCGCCGTCACCTCCGGGCCGCGCCCCCGCGGCCGCCTCCCGCGCCTGCCGCGCGATCAGGCCCTCCTCGTCGGTCCTCACCACCAGCACCTCCACCGCAGCGCCGTCGGCGCCGATGCGCGTCTCGCCCCGGGCGTTGCGCTCCGGGTCCAGCGTCAGGCCCAGGAAGCCCAGGCCCTGCAGGCAGTCGGCGCGCGCCGCGGCGTCGTTCTCGCCGATGCCGCCCGTGAACACGACGGCGTCGAGCCCACCCATGGCGGCGGCGTAGGCGCCGATGATCTTGCGCACGCGGTAGGCGAACACCTCGAGCGCGGCGCGCGCCTTAGCCTCGCCGGAGGCGGCGGCCGCGCGCACGTCGCGCATGTCGTTGCTGATGCCCGACATGCCGCGCAGGCCGGCGCCGCGGTTGAGGAGGCGGTCGAGCTCGTCGACCGCCATGCCGCCGCGCAGCAGGTGGATCAGCAGCCCCGGGTCGATGTCGCCGGAGCGCGTGCCCATCAGCAACCCCTCCAGCGGGGTGAAGCCCATGCTGGTGTCGACGGAGCGGCCGCGGTCCACGGCGGTGGCGCTGGCCCCGTTGCCCAGGTGCAGCGTGACGAGCCTAAGCTCCTCGAGCGGGCGGCCGAGCAGCTCGGCGGCGCGGCCCGACACGTACTCGTGGCTCGTGCCGTGGAAGCCGTAGCGCCGCATCCCCCGCTCGGCGTACTCGAGCGGCAGGCCGTAGAGGTAAGCGCGCTCGGGCAGCGTGGCGTGGAGCGCCGTGTCGAACACGGCCACGTGGGGCACCTCGGGGAGCGCCCGGCGCGCGGCCCGCAGAGCGGCCAGGTTGCCGGGGTTGTGCAGCGGCGCGAGGGGCGACAGCGCCTCGATGCGCGCCTCGACCTCGGCGGTGATGAGCGTGGGCGCGGTGAACTCGGTGCCGCCGTGCACCACGCGGTGGCCCACCACCGCCAGGTCGAGCTCGCCGAGCTCGCGGCGGAACACCTCGAGCGCGAAGTCGAACGCCTCGTCGTGGCGCGTGAGGCGCGGCGCCTCGACCAGCGCGAAGGAGGCGCGCGCCGTGGTGGGGCCGCCGAGGCGCTCCACCTGCAGCGACTCGCCACCCGGCAGCAGCTTCATCTTGAGGCTCGAGCTGCCGGCGTTCACCACCAGCACGCGGCCCTGCGCGGACGCGACCGTCATGCGGGGCCTCCGGAGCCGAAGTCGTGGACCAGCTTGGGGGTGAAGCGCAGCGCGTCGGCCGCCACGAAGTGCACGGCCACGTCGCCGAGCTCGCGCAGCAGCCCCTCCTGCTCGCCGTGCACGTGGCCGTACACCAGCGCGTCGGGCGCGGCGGCCTCGATCAGCTCGGTGAAGCCGCTCGGCTCCAGGCGCGAGTTGGTGGGCGGGAAGTGCAGCATCACCACGCGGTAGCTCCCTTCGAGGCGCGCGGCCGCGGCCAGCGATAGCCGCAGCCGCTCCACCTCGCGCCTGTATATCTTGTCGTCCTGCGGCGTGAAGCCGTGGCTGCCCGGGGTGATCCAGCCGCGCGTCCCCGCCACCACGATGCCACGCACGACCAGCGCGTCGTTCTGCAGGGCGTGCATGCGTGGCGGCAGCGCCTGGCGCAGGCGCGTGATCGACGGCCACCAGTAGTCGTGGTTGCCGCGGAGCAGCACCTTCTCGCCGGGCAGGGCGGCGATGTCCTCCAGGTCGGGCAGGGCGTCCTCGAGGCGCATCGCCCACGAGATGTCGCCGGGCACGAGCACCACGTCGTCGTCGCGCACCACCCGCCGCCAGTTCTCGAAGAACGCCTCCGGGTGCCCCTCCCAGCCCGGGCCGAAGATGTCCATGGGCTTGCTGGCGGCGCGGGACAGGTGGGGGTCGGCGATAGCGAAGAGGCGCATCGGCCGTCCAGTCTAACCGCTGCCCGCGGGCGCCGCCCACGCGCCCCTCGGGGCCAGGGCCCGCGGCTACCAGGCCAGGTCGGTGCGGCGCACGCCCGAGCGCGGCAGCCGGTCCAGCAGGGCGCAGGCGTCCTCGCCCAGCAGCGGGTGCCGCCACGCCGGCGCCACCTCGCAGAGCGGCGCGAGCACGAAGGCGCGCTCGTGCAGGCGCGGGTGCGGCAGGCTCACCCCCTCCAGCGCCACGACCAGGCCGCCGAGGTCGAGCAGGTCGAGGTCGATGACGCGCGGCCCCCAGCGCTCGGCGCGCACGCGGCCGAGCTCGCGCTCGATGGCGAGCAGCGCCGTCATCAGCCGCCGCGGCTCGTCGAGCTCGGGGCGCGGCCGCAGCTCCAGCACGGCGTTGAGGTAGGGCGGCTGGCCGGGCGGCCCGCCCACCGGCGCCGTCTCGTAGATCGCCGAGCGGGCCGCCACCGTGCCCAGCGCGGCCAGGCGCTCCACGGCGCGGCGCAGCTGAGCGTGGGGGTCGCCCAGGTTGGCGCCGAGCGCCACGTAGGCGCGCCGCGCACCGGCGTCGGGCGACCGCCGCGCCCCGCCGGCCGCCGCCTCCGCGCCGGCCGCGGGCGCGTCAGCGGCTACGGGCCACCTCGACGAAGACGTCGCGCACGATGCCGGGCAGCGGCGCGCCCGGCTTGTGGACCCGTACCACCACGCGCTCGACCAGCGCCTCGCTGGCCAGCAGGCGCCGGGCGATGGTGGTCGCCAGCGCCTCGATCAGCTTGAAGCGGCTGCCCGTGACGGTCTCCTCCACCGCGGCGTAGACGCGGCCGTAGTCGACGGTGGCGCGGATGCTGTCCTCCTCGGGGAGCGTCAGCCCGAGCTCGACGTCGACCACGAAGCGCGCACCGAGCCTCCCCTCCTCGTCGTACACGCCGTGGTACGCGAAGAACTCCATGCCGCTCAGCACGATGCGGTCGCTGGCCGCCCCCTCAGGCATCGCCGCCTCCGACGAGCGCGCTCCACACCGCGAGCGCCTGCGCGTGCTCCGCCACGTCGTGCACGCGCAGCATGGCGGCCCCGGCGGCGGCGGCGTGAAGGTGCAGCGCCAGCGTGCCGGGCAGGCGCCTGGCGGGGTCGGGCTCGCCGGCCAGGTGGCCGATGGTCGCCTTGCGCGAGGCGCCCACCAGCACCGGCCGGTCGCCGGACACGAGCTCGTCGAGGCGCCGCAGCAGCGCAAGGTTGTGCGCCACGCTCTTGCCGAAGCCGATGCCGGGGTCGAGCAGCACGTCGGGCACGCCCGCCTCGAGCGCCCGCGCGGCCGCGCCGCGCAGGAAGCCGCCCACCTCGGCCACGACGTCCTCGTAGCTGGGCGCGGTCTGCATGGTGGCGGGCTCGCCCTGCATGTGCATGATCACCGCCGGGGCCCCGGCGGCCGCCGCCAGCTGGCGCATGCGCGGCAGCTGCAGGCCGCCCACGTCGTTGACGATGCGCGCCCCCTCGCCGAGCGCCGCCTCCACCACCTCGGGCTTGCGGCTGTCGATGCTCACCACCACGCCGGCCTCGGCCAGCGCCGCCACCACCGGCTCCACGCGGCGGCGCTCCTCGTCCGCCGGCACCGTGGGCGCGCCCGGGCGCGTGGACTCGCCGCCGACGTCGACCACCAGCGCCCCCTGCTCGTGCATGCGGATGCCGTCGGCGACCGCGCGCGCGGGGTCGAAGCGCAGCCCGCCGTCGGAGAAGCTGTCGGGGGTGACGTTGACGATGCCCATCAGCGCCGGCCCGCGCCAGCGCAGCTCGGCGCGGCCGCCGGGCAGCGGGCTGCCGAAGCGCAGCACGTGCTCGCGCTGCGCGGCGCCGGCGCCGATCACCCCGCCTCGCCCGCGCCCGCCACGGCGCGCGCGCCCTGCGGCCGCCAGTCGGCGGGGCGCTCGGCCAAGCCGAAGCGCCACGCCACCGCCTGGGCGACGCGCTCGCCGGCGCGGCCGTCGCCGTAAGGGTTGGGTGCCTCGCGCATGGCCGCCAGCGCGGCCGGGTCGGCGAGCATCGCGCTCAGGCGCCGCGTCACGTGGTCGGGGTCGTTGCCCAGCAGCTCGAGCACGCCGACGTCGACGCCCTCGGGGCGCTCGGTCACGTTGCGCAGCACCGCCACCGGCACCCCCAACGCGGCCCCTTCCTCTTGGATGCCGCCGGAGTCGGTGACGATCAGCTCGGCGGCGTCGAGGAGCGCCAGCATCTCCAGGTACTCCCACGGCTCCTCGAGCAGCACGTTCGGCAACCCGCCCAGCGCGGGCCGCACCGCCTCGCGCACCGCCGGGTTGAGGTGCACCGGGTAGACGAAGGTCACGTCGGGGTTGGCGCGCGCCACCGCCGCCAGCGCGGCCGCGAGCTCGCGCATCACCGGGAGGTTCTCGCGCCGGTGCATCGTCACCGCCACCAGGCGCCCGCCCGGCACCCGCTCCGGCAGGCGCGCGTGGCGGCGCATCTGCTGCACCGCGTCGACGGCGGTGTTGCCGGTGATCACCATGGCCGCCTCGCGCTTGCCCTCCATGAGCAGGTGGCGCTTGGCCAGCGGGGTGGGTGGCAGGTCGAGGTCGGTGAGCACGTCCGTGAGGCGCCGGTTGGCCTCCTCGGGGAACGGCTGCGCCATGTCGAAGCTGCGCAGCCCCGCCTCCACGTGCGCCACCGGGATGCCCTCCAGGAACGCCGCCAGCGCCACGCAGAAGGTGGTGGAGGTGTCGCCGTGCACCAGCACGTAGTCGGCGCGCAGCTCCTTGAGGGTGCGGGCGGCGGCGGGCACGATGCGCCCGGTCAGCTCGGCGAGCGACTGGCGCGGCGTCATCACCGCCAGGTCGGCGTCGGGGGTGAGGCCGAACGTGGCCAGCGAGCCGGCCAGCTGCTCGCGGTGCTGGCCGGTCACGAGCGTCACGGCCTCGAGGCCCTCGGTGCGCTCGAGCGCCTGCACCACCGGCGCCATCTTGTTGGCCTCGGGGCGGGTGCCGAAGGCGGCCACCACGCGCGGGCGCCGGCCCTGGGGCGGGGTCAGGGGGAGGAGCGGGCTCACGGGGTCAGCTCGCCGAGCCGCCTCACCTCGGCCAGGCGCAGCAGCGACACCGCCGCGATGAGCACCACGGTGGAGACGAGCGTGGCGAGGGTGAGGACCGGCGGGGTGCTGGAGAGCAGCATGCCGATCACGCCGAGCGCCATGGTGGCCATCCAGAGGATCACCACCGTGAGGCGCTTGGAGCCGGAGCGCTCGCGCAGGATGTCGTGGATGTGGTCGTTGGCGGCGAGCGCCGGGCTGGCGCCGCGCCGCAGGCGCCGGAGCGTGACCTGGGTGATGTTCAGCACCGGCAGCGCCAGCACCAGGATCGGCGCCACCACCGACACGGCCGCCGTGACCTTCAGCGCGCCCAGCACGCTGACCGCGGCCAGCACGTAGCCGAGCAGGTAGGCGCCCGAGTCGCCCATGATGATGGTGGCGGGGCCGAAGTTGTAGCGCAGGAAGCCCAGCGAGGCGCCGGCCAGCCCGGCCAGCAGCAGCACCGCCGCGCCGCGGTCGGGGAACTGGATCGCCACCGCCAGCAGGCTCATGCTGGAGATGGCGGCGATGCCCGACGACAGGCCGTCGAGGCCGTCGATGAAGTTGAAGGCGTTGGTGAAGCCCACCACCCACAGCACCGTGAGCAGGATCGAGAACGTCTCGGGGATGAACAGGAAGGTGGCGTCGCCGAAGTAGTCGGTCACGAAGCCGATGCGCACCCCGTTGACCACCAGGATGCCGGAGGCCACCACCTGGGTGGCGAGCCGCAGCGCCGGCGGCACCTCCCACATGTCGTCGATGAAGCCCACCAGCGTCATGAGGGCGCCGCCCAGGGCGATGGCGAGGAGCTCGACGCGGTACTCGTCGATGGCGTCGGGCGCCACCAGCGAGCCCACCAGCACCGCGAGCAGGAAGCCCCCCAGGATGGCGATGCCGCCGATGTTGGGCACCGCCCCCCGGTGCTGGCGCTGGCCCTGGCCGTGCGCCCCGCCGCCGTGCTGCACGGCGCGGATCTTGAGCGCGAAGGCGCGCACCCGTGGGACGAACCAGAGGACGGCGCCGAAAGCGATGGCGAACGACACGAAGGCCAGGGGGAAGAAGGAGATCAACGTGCTGCGCACGGGAACCATCATATGAGCGAAGATGCGTGCCGAATGAGACGCGCGGTGCCCCTCGCGCGGTCCGCCGCGGCCAGCACGGCGGCCGCGGGCCGCGCCGGCCTCACCGGGTGCCGTACAGGCGGTCGCCGGCGTCGCCGAGCCCCGGCACGATGTAGCCGCGCTCGTCGAGGCGCTCGTCGCGCGCCGCCAGGATGATGTCGACGTCGGGGTGGGCGTCCTCCACGACCTGGATGCCCTCGGGCGCGCCGATGATGCACAGCAGGCGGACGCGCTTGGCGCCCTCGTCCTTCAGCACCTGGATGGCGGCCGCGGCGCTGCCGCCGGTGGCCAGCATGGGGTCGAGCAGGAACACGTCGCGCTCGGCCACGTCGTTGGGCAGCTTCGAGTAGTACTGCACGGGCTGCAGCGTCTCGGGGTCGCGGTAGAGGCCGATGTGGCCCACGCGCGCGTTGGGCACTAGGCTGAGGATGCCGTCGACCATCACCAGGCCGGCGCGCAGGATGCCGATCAGGGCGAGCTTCTTGCCGGCCAGCCGCTTCACCTTGGCCTCGGCCACCGGCGTCCTGACCGTGGCGTCCTCGAGCTCGAGGTCGCGCATGGCCTCGAACGCCATCAGCATCGTCAGCTCCATGCACAACGAGCGGAACTCGCGCACGCTCGTCTCCTCGTCACGCAGGATCGAGAGCTTGTGCTGCACCAGCGGGTGGTCGACGACGGTGACTGCCATCTTCTGCTCCTCTGCGGCCCGCGCCTCGGGCCGCGGGCCAGGCCGCGAGGCACGAAAGAAGGCCGCCCTTCAGGGGCGGCCAGGTTGGCGGAGAGGGTGGGATTCGAACCCACGGTGCAGCGTAGCCACACAACGGTTTTCGAGACCGTCCCGTTCAACCACTCCGGCACCTCTCCTCGGTCTGTAGGCTCGGAAGCGGGGCGCCGAGGCGCCGCCGACGTGAGCCTGCGAAGTATACCCTAGCCGCGCGCGGCTTGACTAGCGGGCGCGGTCGTCCGGCCTCGGCGTCGTCCGGGTACCCACCGGCGGCGGTTCTCGGTTACACTAGCGGTCGCTCGCCGCCGGCCTTGACGGCCGTCGGCGCGGGGCATACACTCCCCTGTGCGTTGGCCCATCGTCTAATGGCAGGACAACGGATTCTGGTTCCGTCGGTCTAGGTTCGAATCCTAGTGGGCCAGCCAACGCAAGCCACGGCAGCGCCCTCGGGGCGCGCCACCCGCGCCCGCGAGGGCCCGCTGCCGCCGGTGGCCCATCGTCTAATGGCAGGACACCCGGTTTTGGTCCGGTCGGTCGGAGTTCGAATCTCTGTGGGCCAGCCAGAACGCCCCCTCCTCGCGAGGGGGCGTCCTTCTCTCGTTCGCCCTCGCGGGCCTCAGCCGCGCTCGGGGTAGTCGTAGAAGCCCTTGCCGCTCTTGCGCCCCAGGTGCCCGGCCTCGACCAGCTTCCTCAGGGTCTGCGGCGCCCGGAAGCGCTCGCCGAGCGCGTCGGTCATCGACTCGGCGATCATCAGCATGGTGTCGAGGCCGATGTAGTCGGAGAGCTCGAGCGGTCCCATGGGGTGGTTGAGGCCGAGCTTGACGGCCGTGTCGATGTCCCGCGGCGACGCCACCCCCTCCTCCAGCATGCGCACCCCCTCGAGCAGCAGCGCGGCCACGGCGCGCGTGGTCACGAACCCCTGGCGGTCGGCGACCGTCACGGTGGTCTTGCCGCAGCTGCGGGCCAGGGCCTCGGTGCGCGCCAGCGTGTCGTCGCTCGTCTGCACCGCGCGCACCATCTCGACCAGCTCCATCCGCTCGGGCGGGTTGAACCAGTGCATGCCGACGACCTGCTGCGGCCGCCCGGTGGCGCCGGCGATGGCGGTGACGGAGAGCTCGCTGGTGTTGGTGGCCAGCACCGCGTGGGGCGGGGCGCCGGCGTCCAGCTGCGCGAACACCTCGCGCTTGAGCTCGAGCCGTTCGGGTACCGCCTCGATGGCGAAGTCGATGCCGCGCGCCGCGGCGGCCAGGTCGCTGGTGAGCGCGAGGCGCTCGCTCAGCGCCTCGGCGTCGTTGCGCTTGGCGGCGCGCGCGCGGGCGCGCTCGAGGGCCTCGGGCGCGGGGTCGTAGAGCGTCACGCGGTGGCCATGCATGAGCAGCAGCGTGGCGATGCCCCCACCCATCGTGCCCGCGCCGATCACGGCCACGTGCAGGCTCGGGGCCGGGCCGGTCGCCTGTCGGTCCGCCTGCCGGTCCGCCCGTCGGGTCGCCTCGCGGTCTCGGTCGCCTTCCATCCTTGCCTCCCGGTGGCCGGCGCTGGAGCCGGCCCGATCGCTAGCGGCTCGCGCCGCGCACGCCTCCGAGCTTACGGCCCTCGGCGGCGCGGCGCGTAGAGGTCGTAGCGCGTGGTGGTGCCGCGCAGGCTGCCGCTGGGCTTCACGCCCGCCAGCGGCGGCGCCTTCAGGGGGCGCTTGACCACCACCCGGCGCGCGGCGGCACCCAGCGCCACCGCCAGCAGCTCGCCGACGTCGGGGTCCTCCCCCACCAGCTCGCGGAACAGCGCCATCCCCTTGCCCGGCAGCGCCGCCTTGCCGCGCTGCGGGTACATCGGGTCGAGCAGCACCACGTCGGGCGGGTCGGCGGCCGCGGCGCGCTGCGCCAGGTAGGCACGCGCGTCGCCGACCGTGAGCGCGAGGCGCGCTGCGGCCGCCCGCGCCTCCGCCCCCAGGGCGCCCCCGCGCGCCCGCTCGAGGGCGTCCTCCAGGAGCGCCGCCACCAGCGGCACGCGCTCGACCATCGTCACGCGCGTCCCGCCGGCGGCGAGGTGGAAGGCGTCGGCGCCCAGGCCGGCGGTGGCGTCGACCACCTCGCCCGCCGGGCCCACGGCGCGCGCCAGCAGGTCCTGGCCCGGGCGGCGCCGCCCCAGGAGGTGCGCCGCCGCCCGCACCTCCTGGCCGCCGGCGGTGCGGAGCGCGAGGCCGTCGGCGCCCACCCGCAGCTGCAGCGCGTCGGCCGACGGCGCGTCCGGCGCGGCCAGCGTCAGGCCCAGCCGCGCCGCCCAGGCGCGCGCGGCGCCCTCGTCCTGGGCGCCGTCGGCCACCACCACTACGTCCACCGCGGGCTGCCGTGCCATACGGCTCTCATGCTACGCTGTAAGGCAACCCGCCCACGCGCCTACGTTTCGAAAGGCATACGGGGCCATCACCTTGCAATCCACGGCTCATCAGGGCCGTACGCCTAAGCATCCAAGGTGAGGTTAGGAGGCACGATGAGCAACCAGAGCCTGAGCCAGCGCCGAAAGGCCGCGGTCACCCCCGCCGCGTCCAGCGTCCACCCGCTCTACTTCACCCGCGCGAGCGGCAGCTACGTCTGGGACGCCGACGACAACCGGTACCTCGACTTCACCTCCGGCATCGCCGTCATGAACCTCGGCCACTCGCACCCCAAGGTGCTGGAGGCGGTCAGGCGCCAGTCGGCGGAGTTCCAGCACCTCTGCTTCGCGGTCGGCATGCACCCGAGCTACGTGGAGCTCGCCGAGCGCCTCAACGCCATCGCCCCCGGCCCGAGCCCCAAGAAGACCTTCCTGGTCAACACCGGCGCCGAGGCCGTCGAGAACGCCGTCAAGATCGCGCGCGCCTACACGCAGCGCGCCGGCATCGTGTCGTTCACGCACGCCTTCCACGGCCGCACCTACATGGCGATGTCGCTGACCAACAAGGCCGAGCCGTACAAGACCGGCTTCGTGACGCGCGCCGCCGAGGTCTACCGCGCCGACTACCCCTACTTCTTCCGCAACCCCTGGGGCGCCCAGGACGCCGAGGAGGCGGGCGCCATGGCGCTCGAGCGCCTCAAGGAGCAGGTCAAGTACACCATCGGCGAGAGCGAGGTGGCCGCGTTCATCCTCGAGCCGGTGGCTGGCGAGGGCGGCTTCATACCCGCCCCGAAGAGCTTCCTGGTGGGGCTGCGCGAGTACGCCAGCCAGATCGGTGCGCTGTGGATCGACGACGAGGTGCAGGCCGGCATGGGCCGCACCGGCGAGATGTGGGCCGTCGACCGCTTCGGCCTCGAGCCCGACCTGGTGACGATCGCCAAGGCGTTGGGCTCGGGCTTCCCAGTCGCCGCGGTGGTGGGCAAGGCCGAGATCATGGACACGCTCAAGCCCGGCATGCTCGGCACCACCTTCGGCGGCAACCCCACCGCCGTCGCGGCCGCCCTGGCCACCCTCGACGTCTTCGAGGAGGAGGGCATCGTGGCGCGCGCCCGTGAGCTCGGCGAGCGCGCCCGCGCGCGCCTGCAGGCGCTGGCCGACCGCCACCCGCGCATCGGCGAGCTGCGCGGCGTGGGCACCATGCTGGCGCTCGAGTTCGTGGGCGACGACGGCCGCACCCCCGACCCCGTCACCACCGACGCTGTGGTGGCGGGCGCCCGCGCGCGCGGCCTGCTGCTCCTGCCTACCGGCACCTTCGGCAACGTCATCCGGCTGCTGCCGCCCCTCAACCTCTCGGACGCCGAGCTGGACGAGGGCCTGACCAAGATCGAGGAGGCCGTGGACGCGGCCCTGAAGGGCGAGCCAGCGCTGGCCTGAGGCGCCGTCGCGGCCCCGCGCCGCTCCGCCGGACGCACGAACGGGCGGGGACCTGGATCCAGGTCCCCGCCCGTCCTCTTGGGCTTCCCGTTACCGCTTCGGGCGCGCTCCGCGCCCGCGGCTCAGGGCTCGGCGCCCTGCTTCACCGGCACGCCGACCATGTTCCCCCACTCGGTCCACGAGCCGTCGTAGTTGCGCACCCTGGGGTAGCCCAGCAGGTACTTGAGCACGAACCAGCTGTGGCTCGAGCGCTCGGCGATGCGGCAGTAGGCCACCACGTCGTGCTCGGGCAGCACGCCGGCGTCGCGGTACAGCTCGGCCAGCTCGGAGGCGCTCTTGAAGGTGCCGTCGGGGTTCACGGCGCGCGCCCACGGGATGTTCGCCGCGCCGGGGATGTGCCCGCCGCGCAGCGCCCCCTCCTGCGGGTACTCGGGCATGTGCAGCTTCTCGCCGCTGAACTCCTCGGGGCTGCGCACGTCGACCAGCGCGCCGCGGCCGGCGTTCACCTCGAGGAGGTGCTTCATGACGTCGTGGGCGAAGGCGCGGATCGAGGCGTCGCGGTAGGGCACGCGGTAGCTGCCACGCTCCACGGGCCGCGCCTCGGTCTCGAGCTCGCGCCCCTCCTCGACCCACTTCTGGCGCCCGCCGTTCATCAGCCTCGCGTCGGCGTGGCCGTTGTACTTCAGGAACCAGAAGGCGTACGCCGCCCACCAGTTCGACTTGTCGCCGTAGAGCACCACCGTGTCGTCGTTGCTGATGCCCTTGCGCTCCATCAGCTCGGCGAACTCGCGCTCGCCGATGAAGTCACGGACGTCCTGGCGCTGCAGCTCGGTGTGCCAGTCGAGCTTCTGCGCGCCGGGGACGTGACCCTGCTCGTAGAGGAGGACGTCCTCGTCGACCTCCAGCACCTTCACCTTGGGGTCGTTCAGGTGCTCGGCTACCCACTCGGTGCTGACCAGCACCTCCGGGTCGGCGTAGGTGTCGCGTTCCATGTCTGCCATCTTGCCTCCGCGGTCAATGCTACAGGGACGACGCCCCCGACGCGGTCCGCCGTGTGACCGGCGCGCGCGGCCGGGGCTATACTCCCCTCGATGACGACGCAGCCCCCCGCGCCCATCCGCATCGCCCCTTCGATCCTCTCCGCCGACTTCGCCGACCTGGGCGGGGCCGTGCGGGCGGCCGAGGCGGCCGGCGCCGACCTGATCCACGTCGACGTCATGGACGGGCACTTCGTGCCCAACATCAGCATCGGGCCCGCCGTGGTGGCCGCCGTCAAGCGCCACACCGAGGTGCCGCTCGACGTCCACCTGATGATCCAGGAGCCGGGGCGCTACGTGGAGCGGTTCGCCGCCGCCGGCGCCGACTACCTTACGGTGCACGCGGAGTCCACCCACCACCTCCACCGGCTGCTGCAGCAGGTGCGCGAGAGCGGCGTCAAGGTGGGGCTGGCCGTGAACCCGCTCACGCCGCTGGTGGTGCTGGAGGGGGCGCTGCCGCTCCTCGACCTGGCGCTGGTGATGACCGTGGACCCGGGGTTCGGCGGGCAGGAGTTCATCGCCGGCAGCGTGGCGCGCATCGAGGCCGTGCGCCGCATGCGCGACCGCATGAACCCCAACTGCCTCATCGAGGTCGACGGCGGCATCAACGCGCGCACCGCCCCGCTGGCCGCGGGCGCCGGCGCCGACGTGCTGGTGGCCGGCAGCGCGGTGTTCGGGGGCGGCGTCAGCGTGCAGGAGAACGTGGCCACCCTGCGGGCGGCGGTGGCCGGCTAGCGGCCGCCCCGCCTAGCGGCTCCTCCACGAGCGGTTCGGCGCCGGGCGCGCGCCCGGCGTCAGGCGACCGCTTCGAAGCGCCCCAGGGCGCGGAAGCGCTCGTAGCGCGCGCGCCGCAGGCGCTCGCCGCTCATGTGCGTCAGCTGCGCCAGCTCCTCGACCAGCGCCTCCTTCACGAGGGCGATGGCGGTGTCGCGGTCGTTGTGGGCGCCGCCCAGCGGCTCGTCGATGACGCGGTCCACCACGCCCAGCGCCACCAGGTCGCGCGAGGTGAGCTTCAGCGCCTCGGCGGCGCGCTCCGCCTCGCCGGCGTCGCGCCACAGGATGGCGGCGCACGACTCGGGGCTGATCACCGAGTAGATGGCGTTCTCGAGGATGAGCACGCGGTTGGCGACGCCGATGGCCAGCGCCCCGCCCGAGCCGCCCTCGCCGATGACCACGCTGACGGCCGGCACCGTGAGCTCGCTCATGCGGCGGATGCTCTCGGCGATCACCCACGCCTGCCCCTGCTCCTCGGCGGCCAGGCCGGGGTAGGCGCCGGGCGTGTCGATGAGCGTGACGACCGGCAGGCGGAACTTGTCGGCCAGGTCGAACATGCGCATGGCCTTGCGGTAGCCGCTGGGGTGGCTCATGCCGAAGTTGCGGTGGATGTTCTCCTTGGTGTCGCGGCCCTTCTGCTGCGCGATCACCACCACGCTGGCGCCTTCGAGCGTGGCCAGGCCCGTCACCACCGCGGGGTCGTCGCCCAGCGTGCGGTCGCCGTGGAGCTCGGTGAAGCCCTCGAAGGCGTGCTGCAGGTAGTCGAGGCCGGTGGGCCGCCCCGGCGCGCGCGCCACCTGCACGCGCTGCCAGCGGGTGAGGTTGTCGTAGGTGTCGCGCTTCAGGCGGTCGAGGCGCGCCTGCAGGGCGTCGATCTCCTCGGTGAGGTCGATCTGCTGCTCGCTGGCGTAGGCCCGCATGTCGCGGATCTTCGCGGCCAGGTCCTCGATCGGTTGCTCAAACGGTAGCGGCACGGGGCGCCTCCAGGGTCGGCTCGGGCAGGCCGGCGGTGAGGAGCTTCAGCACCTGCGCGACGCGCCCCTTGAGGGCGCTGCGCTTGACCACGTCGTCGACCATCCCCTTCTGGAGGAGGAACTCGGCGCGCTGGAAGCCCTCGGGGAGGTCCTGGCGGATGGTCTGCTGGATGACGCGCGGGCCCGCGAACGAGATGAGCGCGCCGGGCTCGGCGAAGATGACGTCGCCGAGGGTGGCGAAGCTGGCCGTGACGCCGCCCGTGGTGGGGTCGGTGAGCACGCTGACGTAGGGCAGGCGCCGCTCGGCGAGCGCGCCCAGCGCCACGGTGGTCTTGGCCATCTGCATCAGCGACAGGGCGCCCTCCTGCATGCGGGCGCCCCCCGAGGCCGTGACGGCGACGAGGCTGCGGCCCTCCTCCGCGGCGCGCTCGGCCGCCCGGGCGATCTCCTCGCCCACCACGGAGCCCATCGAGCCCCCCAGGAAGGCGAAGTCCATGACCACGAGCGCCACCGCGTGGCCGTCGAGCTCGGCGGCGCCGGTGACGATGGCGTCGGGGCGCCCGTGCTTCTTCTGCGCCTTCTCGATGCGTTCGGTGTACGGCTGGGTGTCCTCGAACTCGAGCGGGTCTTGGGCCTGGATGTGGCCCGACCAGCGCTCGAAGGTGCCGGCGTCGGCGAGCAGGTCGATGCGCGCGTCGACGGGCATGCGGTAGTGGTGGTCGCACTCGGGGCAGACGTAGCGGTTGGCGACCAGGTCCTTGCGGTAGATCTGCGCGTGGCAGCCGTCGCACTTGAGCCACAAGCCGGCTGGACTGTTGTCCTCTTCCTTGCGCGTCGGCTTGTTCCGACGGAACCATCTCTCAAGCGCCATCTGAACTCCTAGGCCCTAGCGGCACGGCGCGGGAAGATGAGACTCTGCCAAGCACGCCGCATCATAGCAACAGGGATCGGAAACGTGGGTCTGCCGCTCAGGCGGGCGCCCGCGCGTCGTCGGCGAGCGGCTCGGCGTCCTCGACGGGCTCGGGCTGGCTCGCGCCGTCCGGGGCGGAGCTTACCAGGGAGGCGCCGGCCATCTCGCTGCGGCCCGTGAAGCGCGCGCCCTCCTCGATGTCGAGCGAGGTGGCGCTCACGTCGCCGACCAGCTCGCCGCCGCTCCAGATCTCGACCTTGCCCCGGGCCTCCAGGCGCTCGACCACCACGCGGCCGATGATCTTGACCTCGTCGGCCTCCACGCGTTGGCCCTCCACCAGCCCGGCCTCGGCCACCTCGAGGGTGCCCGCGACCCGAACGTTGCCGCGCACCACGCCGTGGACGCGCACGCGCCCCTCGGCCACCAGCTCACCCTCGATGGTGGTGCCTCGCTGGATGTAGGTGAACGGTTCGGTCTTGGCGCGGTTGGCGCCCTTGGTGGCTTCGGCCTTCCTCCTGAACATCCCACCCTTATACCCCGCGGCGACGGCCGCCGCCCGCCGCCGGCCGTTCCGCACGCGCAGCACGCTCCCCAGGCCGTGAACTTGAGGGGACCCCTCCCCCGTCGTATCCTGAACTGATGGAGAGCGCACGGGTCGTCCTGGTCACCAACGTAGGCCAGGGTTTCGGGCGCGCCGTGGCACTCGCCTACGGTCGCGCTGGGTACGACGTGGTGTGCGCCGATCGCGACGTGGAGATGGCCGCCAAGACGGCCGCCGAGCTCGAGGCGTTGGGCGGTCAGGCGATACCGATCCAGGCCGACATGACCACCCAGATGGACGTGCTGTCGGCCTACCAGAAGGTCACCGAGATCTTCGGCGCGCTGGGGGGCGTCGTGCACCTGGCCGGCCACGTGAGCACCACGCCGTTCGAGGAGCTGGCCGAGGGCGAGTTCCTCGAGGTGATGGTCGAGAACGTGCGCAGCACCTTCCTGGCCCTCAAGACGGCCTCGCGCCTGCTCAGCAACGGCTGGGTCGTGGTGGTGGCGCCGCCCACCGCCGGCTCCGTGCAGATGCACGCCGTGCAGGGCGCGCTGCGCGAGATGGTCAACGGCTTCCGCAAGCGCTTCGCCTACCCGCGCGTCAACCTGGTGCTGCCGTCGCGCACCCCCTCCGACCCGCGTCACGACCAGGCGCTGGTGCGGGCGGTGCGCTTCCTGGGCTCGCCCGAGGCGGCGGGCGTCAGCGGCCAGGTCATCGACGTCGACCTGCCCACCCCGCCCCGCGTCACGGAGGCGCTGCTGCCCGAGGTGCGCGCCGCCCTCGACCCCAACGTGCGGCAGCTCGACGACGACTGGGAGGAGGCCGACGCCGGGCTGGAAGACGCCTTCGACCACGACGACGAGGCCGCGGTGCTGCTGGCCCCGGGCGTGCGCCTGCGGCGCTCCGGCGGCGGCGTGCGGCGCTACCCCCACGGCGTGGCCAACCACCTCTGGACGCCGCCCGACGACGAGCCCGGCTACGGCTTCGAGGCGGGCTACCAGGAGGCCGACGACTACGACGACGACGATTCCGACGACTGGGCCTACGACCTGGGCCTGCCCGAGGGCCCGGCCCTGCGCCACCTGGTGCCCGACGAGGCCGACCTCGCGGACCAGCCCTACGTGGCCAGCCTCGAGTCGGCGCTCGACCTCTACGGCGACCTCTCGAGCCTGGCGGTGTCCGACGACGACGACCCCGACCTGCCGGGGTCGAGGCGCGGCTAGCCGTGCGCTGCCCCTACTGCTCCGCCGACGACACCCGCGTCATCAACTCGCGCCCCTCCGACGAGGGCGCCGCCATCCGCCGGCGGCGCGAGTGCGTGGCCTGCTCGCGGCGCTTCACCACCTACGAGCGCGCCCAGTTCGAGGCGCTGATGGTGCGCAAGCGCTCGGGCCGCCTGGAGGCGTTCAACCCCGACAAGCTGCTCGACAAGCTGCGCATCGCCTGCAACAAGCGGCCCGTCAGCGAGAAGCTGATCCGCGAGTTCGCCTACGGCTTCGAGGACGAGACCAGCGCGCCCGAGATCGACAGCGAGGCGATCGGGCGGCGCGTGCTGCAGTTCCTGCAGGAGCTGGACGCGGTGGCGTACATCCGCTTCCTGAGCGTCTACCACGACTTCGACTCGGTCGACCGCTTCATCGAGGAGATCCAGCAGCTCGACGAGCGCCGCGGCGAGGCGGAGGCCGCCGGTGCCGGCGACGCGCCCGACCCGACCGCCGAGCCGCGCCGCAGCGACACGAACTGAGCGGCGGCGCCCGCGCCGCGCCGGCTCAGGCGTCCCAGGCCACCGTCGAGCCGGCGGGCCCCTTGCTGACCACCAGCCGAGCCGGCAGCCGCTCCGACAGCTCGGGCACGTGGGTGATCACGCCCACCATGCGCCCCTCGTCGGTCAGCGACTCGAGCACGCTCGTCACCGCCTCGAGGGTGGCGCGGTCGAGGGTGCCGAAGCCCTCGTCGAGGAACAGCGCCCCCAGGGCGGCGTTGCCGGCGAGGGTGTCGGACAGCGCCAGCGCCAGCGCCAAGCTGGCCACGAAGCTCTCGCCGCCCGACAGCGTGCGCGCCGAGCGCAGCTCGCCGCCCGCCCAGGCGTCGGCCACCAGGTAGTCGCCGCCCTCCAGCAGCAGGTCGTAGCGCCCGTCGGTGACGTGCCTGAGCACCTGCGAGGCGCGCCGGGCGAGGCGCTGCTGCACCTGCGCCATCAGGTGGTCGGGGAAGTTGTTGCCGCGCAGGTCGAGCGCCAGCTGGCGGTGGAGCTCGTACTCGTCCTCGGCCTGCGCCAGCTGCTTGCGCAGCTCGGAGGAGCGCTCCAGGCGCGTCTCGAGCGAGCGGCGCTGGGCGGAGAGCTCGCCGCGGCGCTGGTTCAGCTCGGCCAGCGCGGCGCGCTTCCCGTTCAGCTGCGCCCGTAACCCCTCGGCCAGCGTGCCGGCGTCGACGGGCTCGTCGTCGGGACCGGTGGGGCGCGGTAGCGGCGGCCGCGCGGCGATGGCGGCGTCGAGCTCGACCTCGCGCGCCTCGACCGCGCGCAGCTCCTGCTCGTGCGCGGTCACCTCGGCCTCGAGCCGCTCCAGGTCGGCGGGCTCGCGCAGGGCGCCCTGGGCCTCGGCCAGGTCGGTGAAGCCGGCGGCCGTCACGGCCTCGGCCAACGCCTCGCGCACGGCGCACGCCTCCTCCGCCGCGGCGGCCGCCCCCTCCTCGGCGGCCTCGCGCTGGGCGCGGGCCACGTCGAGCGCGCGCTCGGCGCCCTGCACCGCCTGCTCGGCGGCGCGCACGCGGGCGCCCAGCGCCTCGCTCTCGGCCTCCAGCTGGCGGGCGCGGCCGGCCGGGTCGGTGAGGCTGGCCTTGGGCAGGCCGGCGGCCTCGAGGCGCTCGGCCACCGCGCGGGCGTGCGCCGCCAGCGCCGCGGCGCGGCGCGCCTCCAGGGCGGCGCGCACGCGCGGCGCCGTCGGCGTGGCGCCGTCGCCGGTCGGAGCGTCGCCCGGCGCGGCCAGGCCCGCGAGCCCGGCCCCGTGGCGCTCCAGTTCGGCGCGCGCCTCGGCCAGCTCGGAGCGCGCGTCTGCCAGCGCCCGCTCGGCCGCCTCCGCCTGCTTGGCGTGGCCGGCGCGCTCGGCCTGCGCCTTGGCCAGCTCGGCGCGGCGCTCCTGGTACTCCGCCCGGGCGCGCTCGACGGCGGCGCCGGCCTCCGCCAGGGCCCGCTCGGCCGCGGCCAGGTCGGCGTGCGCCGTGGCGGGCGTGTGGTCGCCCACCCGGCCGCCGCACACCGGGCAGGCGTCGTCGGGCGCCAGCCCGGCGCGCACCGCCGCCGCCAGGTCGGCGCGGCGGGCGGCCTCGAGCGCCCCTCGCGCCTCCGCCTCTTCGGCGGCGAGCGCCTTGCCGCGCTCGACGCGCTCGCTCAGCTCGAGCTCCAGCCGCTCGGAGCGGCGTGTGGCCTCCTCCAGGGCGCGGCGCTCGCCGGCCAGCGCGGCGGCGCGCCGCTCGACCTCGCGCTCGGCGCGCTCGAGGCCGGGCACCAGCGACAGCGCCGTCTGCCAGCCGCCCCACGCCTCCTCGTCGAGCAGCTCGGCGACGGGCGCCTGGGCGGCCAGCTCCAGCGAGCCGCCGCGGCGCTTCAGCGCCTCGAAGGCGGGCGCCACCTCGGCCAGCGCCCCGAGCTCGGCGGCGATGGCGCCCTGGCGCTCGCGCGCTTCTGCCTCGGCGGCCCCGAGGGCCGCGCGCGCCGCCTCGAGCCGCGCCGCCGCCTGCGCCTCGCCCTCGCGCCGCGCCGCGAGGGCCGTGTGGGCGGCCGCCACGCGCCGGTCGGCCGCCTCGGCGCGCGGCACCTGCGGGGCGAGGACCGCGGCGCGCCGGCCGCGCTCGAGCTCCTCCTTCAGCGTCGCCACGCGCGCCGCGTCGCGCACGAGGCGCTCGCGGCGCCGACCCAGCGTGGCGCGGTCGCCGACGAGGCGCGCGGTCTCCTCCACCTCGCCGAGCTCCGCCTCGCGCGCCGCTACCTCGCGCTCGAGCGCCTCGGCCTGCTCCGTCAGCTCCGCTTCGGCGTCACGCATCTCGCGCACAGCGCCAGGGTCGACGTCGGCGTAGTCCTCGGCCAGGCGCGTGCGCAGCCCCGCTACGCGCTCCTCGGCCAGGCCGGCGCGCTGCCCGGCCAGGCGCTGGATCTCGCCGACGCGGTCGAGGCCCAGGAGCGAGACCAGCAGCCTGCGGCGCTGCGCCACGTCGCCGCGCAGGAACTCGTCGAACGCCCCCTGCGGCAGCAGCACGGCGCGGGTGAAGCCGTCGTAGTCGAGGCCCACCAGCTCCTGCAGCGCCTCGTTGGCGTCGCGCACGCGCTCGCTGTCGCTGAGCTGCCGCCAGCCGTCGACGCCGTTCTCGGCGTCGGCCACCTCGACGCGCACCTCGGTGCCCACCGTGCCGGAGCCGCGCCGCTGCGCCGCGCGCGTGACGCGGTAGACGCCGCGCGCGTTGCGGAACGTCAGCTGCACGAACATGGCGTCGGCGCCGGGGCTGAGGAGCGCCTCCAGCCCGCGGCTGCCCAGGCGCGCGGTGCGGCCGTAGAGGACGTAGGTGATGGCGTCGAGCAGCGTCGACTTGCCGGCGCCGGTGGGGCCGGTCACGGCGAACAGGCCGGTGCCCACGTCGCTCCAGTCGATGCGCACGCGCGAGCGGTAGCAGGTGAAGCCCTCGAGCTCCAGCGCCAGCGGCGTCACGCGCCCACCCCCGCCGCCGGGCCCGCGCGCCTCACGCGCTCACCTCGTCATGCAGCGCGCGGAACAGGTCGACGAGCGCGTCGGTCTCCTCGAGGCCGCGCTCCTCGCGCAGGTACGCCTGGTAGGCGTCGACCAGCGACAGCCCCTTGAGGTCGATGGGCTCGAGCTCCTCGTCGGGGTCGCCGGGCAGCTGCTGCTCCACCACCAGCAGGTCGGGCAGGTGCTGCTGCAGGCGCTCCTTCAGGCCGGGGCGCGGGCGCCCCAGGCGCACCACCAGCTTCAGCCAGCCGTCGAGCCGCTCGAGCTCCGCCATGCGCGCGTCGAGCTCCTCCTCCTCGACCACCACGCGCCGTAGCGGGCGCCCGCTCGACAGGGGCAGGGTGGTGACGCGGCTCGGCTTGCCGGGCGACGCCTCCACCAGCAGCACGCCCTTGGCGTCGCCGACCTCGCCGAAGTCGAGCTGCAGCAGGCTGCCGCTGTAGCGCGCCTTGTTCTCGGGCAGGCCCACCACGCTCTGCGGCTTGTGGATGTGGCCGAGCGCCACGTAGTTGGCGCTGTCGGGCACGATCGTGGAGGGCACGGTGTAGCTCGAGGTGCAATGGAACGCGTACTCCGAGTTGGCGAGCGTGGCGCCCTCGAAGGTCGTGTGCATGGCCAGCAGGTTGACGCTGCCGTGGTCGAAGCCGCCCGCCAGGTTGTCCACCAGCTTGCGCATGATCGCGCGGTAGGTGTCGCGCTGGGCGCCGACGTCGGACTCCATCAGCGCCTCGGCGTCGACCATGCGCCGCTCCGAGAGGAACGGCAGCGCGCCGACCTTGAGGCGCTCGCCGCCGACCTCGAGGGTCAGCAGGCCGCCGGCGCCGGCGGGCCGGAAGCCGCCCACCGCGTGCACGTCGGCGAGGCGCAGCACCCGCGCCACGGCGTCGAGGCGCGCGGGCGAGTCGTGGTTGCCGGCGATGACCACGCTGGGGATGCCGGCCGCGCTGGTGCGCAGGAAGAAGTCGTACACCGCCTCCTCGGCGGCGGCGCTGGGGTTGCGCGAGTCGAACACGTCGCCCGCCACCACGATCACGTCGGCGCGCTCGCTGACCGCCAGCTCGGCGATCTCCTCGAGCGCCCGCCGCACCTCCGGCGTCCGGTCGACGCCGTGCAACGTGCGACCGGCGTGCCAGTCGGCGGTGTGAAGGATCCTCATGGCGTTCAGTGTACGAGCCGGCTGCGGCGGCGAGTGACGCGCCGGGATGCAGAGGCGCGGGCGGTCGCGCGGGGCGCGGCGCTGCTATCATCCGCGCGTGCCCGCCGCCCCGCCCTCCGGTACCCCGCTCCCGGCCGCCTTCCGGCGCCGCATGGAGGGGCTGCTGGGCGACGAGGCGGCGGCGCTGTTCGACGCCCTGGGGCGGCCGCCGGTGGTGGGCCTGCGCGTGAACACGCTGCGCGGGCCGGTCGCCACGCTGGCCGCGCGGCTGCCGTGGCCGCTCGAGGCGCTGCCTTGGTGCGAGGAGGGGTTCGTGGTGGCCGCGCCGCCGCCCGCCCCCGGCCGCGCCGCGGGCGTGCCGCCGCCCGGGCGCCACCCCTACCAGGACGCCGGCGTCTACTACCTGCAGGACCCCGCCGCGATGATGGTGGCGGCCGCGTTGGCGCCGCGCCCGGGCGAGCTGGTGATCGACCTGGCCGCCGCCCCGGGTGGCAAGAGCACGCACTTGGCGGCGCGCCTGGCCGGGCGCGGCTGGCTGGTGGCCAACGACGTGCACCCGCAGCGCGCCCGCGCCCTGATCGGCAACCTGGAGCGCTGCGGGGTCGCGAACGCCACCGTCACGAACGAGGCGCCGGCGCGCCTGGCGGAGCGGTGGCCGGGCGCCTTCGACCGCGTGCTCCTGGACGCCCCCTGCTCGGGCGAGGGGATGTTCCGCAAGTCCGAGGAGGCGCTGGCGATGTGGAGCGAGGCGGCGGTGGCGAGCTGCGCCCGCCGCCAGGACGAGCTGCTGCTGGCCGCCGCCGAGCTGGTGGCGCCCGGCGGCCACCTCGCCTACTCCACCTGCACCTTCGCCCCCGAGGAGAACGAGCGCTTGGTGGCCGCCTTCCTGGC
>Ga0079224_100001719_pt1 | contig 25695 bp, 22 predicted proteins | sample Stecom2015_FD_80414 | JGI IMG/M metagenome (GOLD analysis project Ga0079224, IMG submission 80414) | Agricultural soil microbial communities from Utah to study Nitrogen management - Steer compost 2015 | ecosystem: Environmental > Terrestrial > Soil > Agricultural land | place: USA: Utah... | reverse complement strand
ATTGGCATCCGACGCCATCGGATCGCCGTGTCCCATGAATGTGATTGCCTGGATTTGAGCTACAACAAGAATAAGGAGACCCAATATGGCAAAAGGGCAATCGTTACAGGACCCGTTCCTCAACATTCTGCGCAAGGAAAAGGTACCTGTTTCCATTTACCTGGTGAACGGTATCAAGCTGCAGGGACAGGTCGACTCGTTCGACCAGTTCGTGGTGTTGCTGAAAAACAGCGTAAACCAGATGGTGTACAAGCACGCAATATCCACCGTCGTGCCGGCGCGCAATGTGCGTTTGCCGTTGCCGGAAGATGAAGCAGGAGACAGTGACGACTGAGACCAACCTGTCGCCGGACCTGGAGGTCCTGATTGTTTGAGCGACCGCGAAGCGGCGAACGTGCCATTCTGGTCCATGCGACACCCGATGGAGCCCCCGATATCCTGGAACGCGAGGAATTTGCCGAGCTTGCGACCTCGGCAGGCGCCCGCGTGGTCGACGAACTCGTAAGTTCACGCAAGGCTCCCGACTCCCGTTTTTTTATAGGTAAGGGGAAGGTCGAGGAACTGCAACAGCGCATCGTGCAGCACGAAGCGGAACTGGTGATTTCCAGTGCCCCTTTGAGCCCGAGCCAGGAACGCAATCTCGAGAAGGCACTGGAGTGCCGCGTGCTCGATCGCAGCGGACTGATACTCGACATTTTTGCCACGCGCGCGCGAAGTTTCGAAGGCAAGCTGCAGGTTGAACTGGCGCAGCTTCGCCACCTGTCGACGCGGCTGGTACGAGGCTGGAGCCACCTCGAGCGCCAGAAGGGCGGTATCGGCTTGAGGGGGCCGGGTGAAACCCAGCTCGAGACGGACCGGCGGCTCATCGGCAAGCGTATTCGCCAACTCAACTCGCGACTCGAAACCGTCGACAGCCGGCGGGAAATGAATCGCCAGAACCGGATTCGCGCGGAAATACCGACCGTCGCGATCGTGGGTTACACGAATGCCGGCAAGTCAACGTTGTTCAACGCGCTGACAGAGGCAGGCGTCTACGTCGAGGACCAGTTGTTCGCGACGCTGGACCCGACCATGCGGCGGCTCGAGTTGCCGGACCGCAGCCGGATCATACTCGCAGATACCGTGGGCTTCGTGCGCGACCTGCCGCACGAGTTGATTGCCGCATTCCGGTCGACCCTGCAGGAGACGCGCGAAGCGGACCTCATCCTGCACCTGATCGATGCGAGCGATGACAATCGCTGGCAGCGCGTGCGCCAGGTGAACGCCGTCCTGAAACAGCTGGATGCGGACCGGGTGCCGCAAATTCGTGTATACAACAAGATTGACAAACTCGACCGGCCGCCGCGGCGGGCCAATAATCGTTTCGGGAAGGGCCGGGCGGTGTGGCTGTCAGCCGTCACCGGCGAAGGCATTCCTCTGCTGCTGCAGGCGATCTCGGAGCGCCTGCAGCGGGAAAAAGTACGAGGCATTGTTCATCTTCACCCCAACCAGGGTCGCCAGCGCGCCCTGCTTTTCGACATGGGCGCAGTATCCCAGGAGATTTCGACCGACGATGGCGGATGGACATTGGAGCTGAACATGGGCGAGCGGGATTTCCACAGGTTTGTGAAACGTGAGAACCTGCCCGCTGACATACTGGAGCGTATGGGAGCGGACCAGCCGCCCGGCGCCGCAACACAAAGATAGAGAAGAGCATGGCCTGGAACGATTCTGGTAACGGAAAAGACCCCTGGAAGAAAGACGACAAGGAGCCGCACGATCTCGACCGGATCGTGCAGAACTGGCAGCGCCGTCTAGGTGCGATCTTCGGCGGCCGGGGCGGTGGCACTGCGTCGCGCACGCCAGGTGGTTCGGCCGGCGCCTGGGCGCTCGCCGTGCTGTTGCTGATTGCGTGGGCGCTGACGGGACTCTACCGGGTGGATGAGGCCGAGCGCGGCATCGTGCAACGCTTCGGTGCCTATACCGTCACCGCCATGCCGGGACTTCACTGGCATCTTCCGTACCCGATCGAGACCGTCGACATCGTCAACACCGAGGCCGTCGCCAACTACTCTTTCCGCACCGAAATCCTGACCGCGGATGAATCCTACGTTTTCATCCAGATGGTGGTGCAGTACCGCAGGTCCGATCCGGTCAAGTTCAGCTTCGAAGTGGTTGACCCGGAAATGACCGTGCAGGACGTCACGGAAAGCGCGTTGCGCGAGGTCGTGGGCACCAGTTCGTTGCAGGTGCTCGTCACAGAGCGACGCGACGAGATCGCCCCGCGGACGCATGAGATATTGCAGAACACGCTCGATACATACGGCGCGGGCATCACCATAACGTCGATCAGTTTGGAGAACCTTGATTATCCCCAGGCGGTGCAGGCGGCCGTGGACGACACGCAAAAATCACGCAACGACAGGGACCGCTACATCCTCGAGGCCGACACGTACGCGCAGGACCTGGTGCCGCGGGCACGCGGCCAGGCGGAACGAATCCTCCAGGAGGCAGAGGCGTACCGGGAGCGGGTCATTGCCGCCGCCGAAGGTGATGCGTCGCGATTCGAAGCGCTGCTGACGGAGTACCAGCAGGCGCCGCGGGTTACCCGGGCGCGTCTCTACATCGATGCGGTGCAGGACGTGTACGAGCGGGCAAACAAGATCGTGATCGATACCGACTCCAGCGGCAACCTGATGTACTTGCCGCTGGAACAGCTCATTGGCGCGCAGAACAGGGCGCTGTCATCCGACCCTGCGAGATCTCTCGAATCCCGGACTACTTCCGAGGCAACCAGGACGCCTGACGAGTCGGAAACGGCGCGCAACCGGAGGACCAGGCAATGAACAACGCGAGATTCGGCATTCTCGTCATCTCGGGATTGTTGCTGATCGTCCTGGGGATGTCCGCGTTTACCGTCAACGAACGCGAACTGGCTATCAAGCTGCAGGTCGGGCAAGTCGTGGAGGCGGATTACGAGCCGGGGCTGCATTTCAAGATCCCCGTGTTCCAGACGGTGCAGAAATTCCCCAAACGTATCCTGACCATCAGCGACCAGCCCGAGCGCATCTTCACGGCTGAACGCCTTGCTCTCCAGGTCGACTTCTTCGTCAAGTGGCGCATCGTGGACGCGGTTAACTTCTACACGTCGACCGGAGGGTCGTTAATGGTGGCCAACGATCGCCTGTCGGAAATCGTGCGTAACGCGATCGTGACCGAACTTGGCAAGCGGACGGTGCAGCAGGCGATTTCGGTGGAACGCGTGGAACTGATGCGCGACATGCTGGACTCGGCATCGGAAACGGCTGAAGGTCTCGGCGTCGACCTCGTCGACGTGCGCGTGAAGCAGGTCGAGTTCCCCGATGATGTCCGCAATTCGGTATATCAGCAGATGCGGGAAGAGCGCGCGCGGGTTGCCGCGCAGCGCCGCGCAGAGGGTCGCGAGATTGCGGAAGAGCGAAAGGCGACCGCGGATCGCGACCAGACGGTCATCCTGGCCGAAGCGAACCGCCAGAGCCAGATCATACGGGGTGAGGGTGACGCCACGGCGGCGCAGATTTACGCGGCGGCCTACAACAAGGATCCGGAGTTCTACACCTTCTACCGGAGCATCGATGCCTACCGGCAGGCGGTGGGGAAGCCCGGGGACGTCCTGGTAATCCAGCCGGATAACGAGTTCTTCCGCTATCTCAACGAATCAAGTGGCGGTGAGTAGTGCACCCGGTCGCCTCAGCGACAGGCGCTCTCCCCGGGGAAATTTCACCGCGCGTCTCGCAATTGCTGCTGCGAGCCTGAGTGACTCATGTGGCAGGAGATACTGACGGCATTTGCGCTGTACCTGATAATCGAAGGCATGATTCCGTTCATCGGCCCGGATCGTTTTCGCCGCGCGGTCGAGCAGATATCGAAGCTGAATGACAATAACCTGCGAGTGATGGGCTTCATCGCGATGGTATCCGGCCTTCTTCTTTTGTTCATCGTAAGGACTTAGTCCGGGTTAAAGTTCGCAGCGAGCGAGCGGTCAAGGAACCGGGGATGGGAAATAACGTCGTCGTCATCGGCACGCAATGGGGCGATGAGGGCAAGGGTAAAATCGTCGACCTGCTGACGGATCGTGCAGCCGCCGTGGTCCGCTTCCAGGGCGGACACAATGCCGGGCACACGCTCGTGATCGGCGGCAAGAAGACCGTTCTACACCTCATTCCCTCGGGCATCCTTCGCGACGGCGTCCGTTGCCTCATTGGCAATGGCGTGGTGGTGTCGCTGACGGCGTTGATCAAGGAAGCCGAGGAGCTTATTGCCAATGGCGTGCCCGTTTTCGAACGCCTGAAACTGAGCCCCGGCTGCCCTCTCATTCTGCCGTCTCACGTGGCGCTTGATATCGCTCGCGAGAAATCGCGGGGCGCCGCAGCCATAGGCACAACCGGCCGCGGAATCGGCCCCGCTTACGAGGACAAGGTGTCCCGGCGCGCGCTACGTGTGGCCGACCTCTTCGCGCGCGAGAAGTTCGCGGCAAAGCTCGGAGAGGTGCTCGACTTTCATAATTTCCTGTTGCGCAACTATTTCCGCGCGGAGCCGGTTAGCTTCGCGCAAACACTGGACGTCGCGCTGTCCGAGGCGGAAGTCATCGCGCCCATCGTTGCGGATGTCACGCAGCTTCTGGACGATCTTTCGCGGGCAGGGGACAGCATCCTCTTCGAGGGCGCGCAAGGCGCGTTTCTCGATATCGATCACGGCACCTATCCCTTCGTTACGTCATCCAATACCGTCGCGGCAGCAGCAAGCACCGGCACCGGCGTCGGCCCCAGGGAACTCGGCTACATACTGGGAATCGTGAAAGCGTACACGACGCGCGTTGGCGCGGGGCCGTTCCCGACCGAACTGTTCGACGACCAGGGTGAGCACCTCGCGACAGTCGGCGCGGAGTTCGGGGCGACCACGGGGCGGCCGCGGCGCTGCGGCTGGTTCGACGCAGTTGCGCTCAGGGGAGCGATCGTGAACAGCAGCGTCTCGGGCCTCTGCGTGACCAAGCTCGATGTGCTGGACGGCCTCGAAAGAATCCGCATCTGCGTCGGTTATGAGCTGGACGGGGTGCCGGTAGCGAGCCTCGCGAGCGTCATCGGGCGCCTCGCTGAATGCCAGCCCGTCTATGAAGACATGCCCGGCTGGACCCAATCCACAGTTGGCGTTACCCGCTATGCCGACCTGCCGACAAATGCGCAGCGCTATCTCGAGCGTATCGAGGAGCTTGCCGGCGTGCCGCTGGATATCATTTCGACCGGACCGGGCCGCGAACAGACAATCGTCAAGCGCCACCCTTTCGATACATTCGACTGACGCAGCCCGCGGCGCCAAAGAACAGGAACAGCACCGAGACGCCCCCACCACCTCCACCGCCGCCACCGGCCTGCTTGGCTACCGTTACGATCGTGGTTGCCGAATCATCAAGACCGGCCGGGTCCGTCACAGTGAGCCGGAACTGAAGCATGGTGTCCGACGCGACCGAGGGCGCCGTGAACTCAGCGACAGCAGCAGAAGCATCCGACAACATAACTTGTGGGCCATTAACCTGTTCCCACTGGAATGTCACCTCGTCGCCGTCCGGATCGTTCGATTGTCCCCCGTCCAGCCTTACAAGCGCCCCTTCCGCCACCGTCTGGCTGCCTCCTGCAATGGCGTTCGGCGCCACGTTGAAGCCGCGACCGTTGGCGATTTGCACCGTTGCAGCCGTCTGCCCGCGTATGCCAACCCCGACGGGGTTGCTCAAACTTATCGTAAAGCTTTCCGTTTCTTCACTGCTGCCGTCGTCGACGATGCTGAAGACAATGCTCTTTGGTTCGCCGTCGCCTGCACCCCATTCAATCGTACCGGATGACGGCCCGTTGAAATCTGCTCCCGCCGTCGCCTCGTTGCCGGTAACGGTGAAGTCGATACTGGCCGCGCCCGCTGCGCTGCCGCCTCGCTGCAGCACAACTACGGCCGTGGCGAACCCTCGTTCGGCAACGTCGATGGTGCTGGCGAAGAACCCGACTTCCGCGGCCGCACCCGCATCGCCGATGAAAACGCTCGCCACGTTGCGGCGGTCGAGCGTTGCGCCGCCAGCCGGGTTGACCAGGCGCACAAGAAGGCGCTCCAGGTTTTCTGCCTCACCGTCGCCAATGAGGGAGACAGCGATCGTTCGGTCGCTCGCATCCCCCGCGGTCCACTCGAGCGTTTCTGCCTGCACCTGGTAGTCCGCCGTATCTGCCGTGGCATGAACGATTTCGAAATCGACGCTTGCATTACCTGCTGCACCGCCGGATCGCTGCACAACGAGTTCGACGTTCTCGCCCTCATCAGCCGCGTAAGACGATGCGTCGAAGGAGAAGCGTCCCTGCGGCACTTCGATACTGCGGTCCCGCGCGAGGTACAGGCCGGTGTCGATGTCGCTGACAGCGATTGTGCCGCTGAAGAAAAACGGATAAGTCCCCCAGGCGCCGACGAAGCTGCTTGTGTCGGAAAACGGATAGGTGTCCAGTAAGCCAACGGTCACAGGCGTCGTGGCGTCGGTGATGTCGAGGACTGTCAGGCCCCTGGCGTAATTCGAGATGTAGTAGCGGTTGCCGCGCACGAAGCCGTTGTGGTCGATCGCCCGGCTTGGACCCTCCCATGAGCCAACCAGCACAGGGTTCTGCAAATCCGCTATGGAAAATACCCGCAGCGTGGTGTTCAGCCCGAAGTTCTGTTCGTCCAGCTCGTCATGAACGAAAACATGCTGCTTGTCTTCCGACCACCAGCCCGAATGGACGTAAGACGCGTTGGCGTACGGTGTCCGGCTCAGCCGCGAGGGCGTTGCAGGTTCGGTGATATCCCACACGTCGATCGTCGTCTCATTGAAATCCAGCAGTACCTCGCACCATGCAGCGCCGTTGTCGCATTGCGTGTCCTTGCGACTGTCGGTTATGACCAGGGAAGTTGCATCATGCATGTAGTCGGAAGTGCCGGCACGTGCCACGAAGGACGGTGCGGCAGGATTTTCGAGCGAGTAGGCGCGATATTGGCCGGCACCGAGACTGGAGCCGGCGATCACGAGTAAAGGTGTCGCGCCGGTCAGCGAAATGCCGGTGCTGTAGTCGGTGCCGGTTGCGTACACGTTGTGCGCCGCGCTGAAATCACTGATGTAGTTTTCCTTCCGGATGGTGTGCGGCAAGTCGCTCAGGTCGATTGCAAAAAGTCCATCCGTCGAGCCATCTGTGCTCACGTATGCATAAGCTCGCCAGCGCTGTTCCGCCGCATCGAAGAGCTGGTAGACCTTGATGTCGCGCCAGAATGCCTTCTGGCCGTCGATGAACCCGACTTCAAGGGGGGCTTCGGGATCGGTCACGTCGACGACCGCCGTACCGATGTCATAACCGACTATTGCGTACTCGCGACCGGTATTCAGGTCGACGAAGCCCCAAACGTCCGTCGCCGAACCGGGTGCTGCGCTCACATCGTTGAACGAGAAATGCGACAGAAGGTCGATAGCCTGGCAGTCGAGGCTCCCCGCCTTGCCGCCTGAGCATGGGCTGGCGGGCGCCCCCATCTTCAGCTGGGCGTGCAAAGCGACCAGCTTCTCCGCTTCGGCAGCCTTGGGCCCATCGATGGCTTTGCGGTCTGAGACGACGTTCAGCCCGCGGTCCTTCAGTAGTTCGCGGAACTCAGGCGGCACACCGGTGAGTGTGGACAGTCCATTACGGGCGACGAAACGCCGGCCGCTTCGCTTGAAGCCACCGGAGACTTCGATCATCCCGCTGACCACGTGAAACAGATCTTCCGGATCATCCACTGCGTAAGTACCTTCCGCGATGCGAACTTCTGCACCCTTACCGGCCACCGACAGTGCGTAACCGAGTGAGCGGCATGGGGAGGCTTCGTCGAGACAGCGACCGCTATCGGTGCCGTCTTCTGCAATGAACAGCGGCTCGCCGGCTCCCTTATGGGCAGAAGCGGCAGGAACGAGAACAGACAGCAGTGCGGCGATCACTACCGTGATGGCGACCCAGCGCATCGTTTGCATCATAAAATATAACCGGAACGACTTTGTGACCTGCCGTGGCTTCTTTTTCGACGCCAGGGGTCGGCCGATTATACTACCTGGGCCTTCAGGCAGCCGCCGCGGCCGGGCGCGACGGAGAAAGACTTGACCAGACATAATGCACCGCTCCTGTTCAAAGCCGGCCCGGACGCGTTCGCCGACATTCGCAAGAGAGGCTTCTCGCCTGAACGGGTAGGAACCATCGCGGGAGCGTCGGGCGGGCCGAAGTGGCTCGTCCTGAGCCAGCTCGACCGCGTGATCATCGATCGCATCTTGCCGAAGGTCGCGGGTCCCGTTCACCTGGCTGGCTCCTCCATTGGAGCGTGGCGCTTCGCCTGTTACGGGCAGGCCGCACCGCTCGATGCGCTGAACCGCTTCGAGGAGGCCTATATCGAACAGGACTACAGCGCCAGGCCGACTACCGCCGAGATCACGGCGAAGAGCAGGGAGATCCTGGCGACGTTGCTTCGCGACGGCGGGGCGGCAGAGATCGTATCCCACCCGTACGTTCGCCTCCACATACTGGCCGTGCGCTGCGGGCGGCTGACGTCGTCCGAATCACGTCCGCTTCTCGCGTCCGGGATGCTCGCCGCGGCCTTCGCAAATGCCGTGAGCCGCCGGACGCTCGGGCTCTTTTTCAAGCGAGTCTTGTTCTACGACGCCAGGGACCTGCCGCCGTTCTACAACGCGAGCGGCTTCCCCCTGGAGCGCATCCATCTCACGCAGAAGAACATTGCCGATGCGATCGTTGCGTCGGGCTCGATCCCGATGGTGCTTTCAGGGGTGCGGGATATCGACGGTGCTCCGCCAGGCATCTACAGGGACGGGGGCGTCATCGACTACCACCTCGACCTGCCGCTGGCGGAGCCCGATCGTCTGACGCTTTACCCGCACTTCTTCGAGCAGCTGATTCCAGGCTGGTTCGACAAGAAGCTGCGCTGGCGCCGCATGAATCCGCTCCATACCAGCCGCACCATCCTCGTCTGCCCATCGCCTGATTTCATCTCCCGCCTGCCGGGGGGCAAGGTTCCGGACCGCACGGATTTCGTGCGGATGCCACCCTCGGTGAGGATGCGCACCTGGCGACAGGTCATCTCCAGCTGTGCTGCCCTGGCTGACGATCTTTGCGAGGTGCTCGAGAAAGGACGCCTGGCGGAGCGACTTCAGGCATTGTGATTGCGATCACGGAGCGCTGCCTCGACCTGCTGCTAGTGTTAAGGATGGGTAGCCGGCGGATTCGGCTGCGCCTCGCCGATACTGGAGACGGACATGAAGCTCAAGCTGGCAGGAGCAGGCCTGCTCGCCTTGCTCGCCTTGAATGGATGCGCATCGATGAGCGCTGACGAATGCGTCATGAGCGACTGGCAAACCATCGGGTTTGAAGACGGTGCGCGCGGCTACACGATGGACCGGCTCGGCCAGCATCGCAAAGCTTGCGCCAGGCACGGCGTCGCACCAGACCTGCGCGCCTACCAGGCGGGTCGTGACGAAGGATTGCAGCAGTTTTGCCAACCGTCTCGCGGCTTTAACCTTGGCGCCGGCGGCGGCCAATACAACGGGGTGTGCGGCGATCACTCGGAGCCACAGTTCCTGGACGCCTATCGCTCCGGCTACCAACTTTACAATCTTCGCTCAACCGTGGACTCGGCCACCTACCAGATAAACGCCAAGACGCAGGAGATCGAGGACATCCAGGAAGAGATCCGCAGCAAGGAAGCAGCGCTGATCCGGAGGGATACCGCGACCGAGGAACGTATCCTGCTGCTTGCCGATCTCAAAGACCTGTCGGAGCGTACCGGGCAGCTGGAATCGGAGATCTACCTGCTGGTCGAGGATCGAGCGCGTCATGAAGAGCAGCTCGCGGCTTACCGGGCGGTCCTTGCCGACTCCGGCTACTGACCGATTGGAGTTCGCCGGCCGACAGCGGCAAACCCGCTGACGGCTTTTAGTCCAGGTTGTCGGAACCGCTCCGCCGGTCGCGTTCCGCGCGCTGCTCCCCGCAAACGTCTCCCGGATTCAGCCCGATAGACGAAGGATAGGGCGTCCGCCGCTCATCCCCTTCGCGCCGGTCCGCATGGTGCGCGAACCGGCAGCGACAGTCGGATGCATCGCAATCGGGAAGGGGAATGCGCGGCGCAGAGCCGGATAGAAAGCGCTGTCCGTCGAGCTTCCTCGCTGCCTTGCAGGCCATCGCTCCAGGGCGGATCGAAACAGCATGAAAATCGGCCTTGAGCCTTGCCGTAGCAGCAGGGTCCACCGCCTTCAACTCATGCGTTACCGGTGCGCGGCTGCGCATCTTCAAAAAAGTAACAACGGCGATCAGCAACACCGCCACGCCGATTAACAATTTCACTAAAGATTATCCCTCGCCGGTCCAGCGGCAGAGGATACCGGAACTTTGTCCGCTGCCGCGTGAAGAGCCGTCACGGTCGTGACGTTGCATCCAGCGTCCGAATATTCGAACCGCGGCGGTCCGACCGCGCACCTTGTAAGGCTTACATGCTCCGATTTTCGGACGGTAAATCCTACATAGGTCCTTTGCCCGTGCGCCTGTGAAAAGGGATTTGTCAGCGTGCAGCGTTGGCACGATAGATGCAACGGCCCTCGCTGAATCAAGGAGCAAACTCGAGATAGGGAAGGAGAATCTTCGTGCAAGCATTACTTCGGGCACTGGACGCGGCCTTGAGGTGACACAGCTATTCCTGCTGCCGGTGCTGGTGGTATCCCTGGTCCTGCTTTCCGGATGGGCCGCCCTCGTTCTGGCTATTGTCGGGCTCTTCGTCGTGCTCGGCCTCGTCATTGTTCACGTGAGTTCTGTATTCATAGCTCACCGGCCACAGCCAACACGGGGAACCAATGGTGCAGTCAAGCGTGAGGCTGCGGCTGACTCAGGTGCACAGCCGCGCGTATCGGTCCACGTTCCATGCTGCAACGAACCCCCCGACATCGTCATCGGCACGCTGGACGCTTTAGCTCGCCTTGACTGGGAAAACTACGAGGTCATTTGCCTGGACAACAATACGCCGGACCCGGCCGACTGGCAGCCGCTGGAGGAGCACTGCCGCCGGCTCGGCGACAGGTTCCGCTTCTATCACTTCGACGCAATCCGGGGAGCGAAGGCGGGTGCCTTGAACCGTGCTCTCGAACTGACGGACCCGCAGTCCGAGTACATCGCCGTTGTCGATGCGGACTATCGCGTCCAGCCAAATTTCCTTCATTGCGCGCGCACGTACCTGGCCGATCATTCGTTGTCGCATGTGCAATTTCCCCAGGCATATCGCAATACCTGTGATCGTGCGTCGGGTATAGCACGCGATTTTTCCCACTACTTCGACGTCTTCATGCCAACGGCGAACGACACCGGGGCTACGCTTCTGACCGGCACGATGTCGGTCATCCGACGTTCCGTGCTCGAGGACGTCGGCGGCTGGAGTTCAGCCTCGGTGACCGAAGACGCCGAACTGGGGGCAAGGCTTGCCGTCGCCGGGCACTCCGGGTGCTTTGTACCGGAAGTGCTGGGGCGCGGGCTGCTACCCGCGACCCTGGAAACAATGCAGGCGCAACGCAGGCGATGGGTGCACGGCAATGCCTCGACCTTGTTCGGCCTGAGCGTCGCCGACTGGAAACAACTTGGAAGAGCGAGGGTGATCGGCGTGGTCGCGCAATTGACCGCATGGTTCAACGGCATGCTGGTGCCTGCGATCGTGCTCATTACCGTGGCGCTGGCACGGCTTGAAGGCGATTTACACGTTCTCGCCGCAAGCCTGTCGGGACTGGCCTTGCTGCTTCAGGTTGGTGCGCGTGCCGTGATTATCGGCCTGGCGCCGCGCCCGGCGCGATCGCGTGCATCACTCCCACGCGCGCTGGCGGCGCACTTTGGACTGGCATGGGAAGGGGCAACCGCATGGATCGAGAGCCTCATCGGCATGCGCATGCAGTTCATTCGTACCGACAAGACGGGCAGGCCCGGCTCATTTTCGGCGGCGCTGCCGCCATTGGTGATTAGTGCGTTGCTGCTGCTGGCCGGATCGGTGTTTGTGTTCGAGGGACTGGCAGTGGCGGCGTCAGGTGCTTTTGCAGGGGCGCTCGCATTTGCCGCGGTTCTCGAGCTGGCGACGCAGCTTGATGTCTTAAGGACCGCCTGAGGAGGCTCTAATGCTCCAGACAACTTCAAGCAATGACCGGGTGCACTAGATGGAACCGCTTGCCGTCAGTGTCGTAATACCCACGTATAACCGGGCCAATGGCTGCCTCGCCAGGGCGATCGAGGGCGCGCTTGCGCAGAGCTACGCCGAAGTAAGCGTCATCGTCGTCGATGACGGCTCGACGGACAACACGGCGGCGGTCACACGACGCTATGCATCGGAGCCGCGCTTCTCCTGTATCAAGCTTGGCCGCAACCTGGGTACCGCGCAGGCGAAGAACATCGGGATGCTCTGCAGTCGCTATGACGCGATCACGTTCCACGATTCCGACGACTCGCCGCACGTCGACAAGGTGCTGTTACAGGCGCGGGCCCTCGGTCTTCATGGTCATGTCGCCGATAGCATCCTGAACTGGGAACCGTTTGGCTACAGCGCCGGCGAGAAGCTATCGGTCGATATCGCGGTCGGTGCCTACGACCTGATCAAGATGGACGGCAGCGTCCACTACATCAACAAGCGTGTTTCCCTGCTCGACGATTTCTTCCCGCAGCTTCAGTTTCCGTCCAAGACCGAAGGAGACTGGTGTCTCGTCAACTGCGGATTGTTCCGCCGCAGCATTTTCGAAAAGCTTGGCGGGTTCCTGGATTCGGTCGAAGAGGATCGCGAACTGCGAAACCGGACGATAGCCGCCGGCTGCATCTATTACTTCATCGACCAGCCATTGCTGACCAAGATCGAGATGGGAGATTCGCTGACGATGCAGGATACGACGGGATACCGCGGGCACGCCCGTCATCGAGACCGCGAAGAAGTGTGGAGGCGGGTGGCCCTGTACCAGGGCGGCCGTATCGGACCACGCGTGGCCACTGACACCGGGGTTTGCATCGACCTCTCGTCCGTCATTGTCGAAGAAGTCATCAACCCCGGGAACCTGGCATTCCAGGAGTCCATTCCTGCGACGCCCGGAACGCGCGCCGCCTTGCGCGGCATCTTCAACAGCCAGCCCGCACAGCAGAAGCTCGCCAACCGCGCCATAACAGGCTGAAGTGACAATGAAAAAAATTCTTATCGTGGACCCTGTGGCCACGAAACAGTACGACGAAAGACATCTGGAAACAGACGCGCTCGGGGGCACCGAAGCGACGGTTGTTCGAATCGCTGAGGGGCTCGCGCTCGACCACCTCGTCGTGGTCGCGCAAAGCACGCGGGAGTGGTGCCGAACGGGACCGGGCGGAGTCGTGTACGCGCCGTATCGCCACAAGTCGGAATTTCTCGACCACACCGACGTGGACGCGGTCGTGGTGGTGCGCGCGCACAAGGTGCTGCCGCGCCTCAGGCGCCGCTTCCCGGACGCTGCCATGTATCTCTGGATGCATTGCAACCCGGGGCGCCGGCTGCGTACTCTCGCGCGCACCTGCGTGGATACGGACACCACGCTCGTCGCGGTATCGGACTACCATCTCGAGGCGATGATCGGGTTTTATTCACAGCACGATCCGTCGGCGGTGAAGCATTTAAAGGCAACCAGAATCTACAACCCGGTCGCGCCCGGCCTTGCTTACGATGGCACACCCTGGGATCCGAACAAGCTCACTTTCTTAAGTTCGCCCCACAAGGGGCTCGAGCAGGTTCTCGACGTTTTCAGCATGCTGAAACTCCGCTGCAGCGACTTCCGCCTGTGCGTCGCTAACCCGGGCTACCTGAACTGGCGCGTCCCGCGCACAGAGGGGGTCATCATGCTCGGAAAGCTGCGCCACGACCAGGTAGTGAGCCATTTGAGGGATTCGCTGTGCCTGTTCTATCCCCAGACGTTGTTCGAGGAGACGTTCGGCCTCGTGTTCGCCGAAGCTAACGCGGTCGGGACGCCGGTGATCGCGCATCCTCACGGAGCAGCCCCGGAAATTCTGGCTGACGAGGCACAGCTGTGTGACGGAGCAGACATGGCCCGGGTATGCGACCGGGTCCTGCAGTGGCGGGAAGGGGCGCGCCCGGTGCCGCGGTCGGTCGAGCGATTTGCCCTGTCGAGGGTACTGGCAGAGTGGGATCGGCTGCTGCAGGCGGAAACCCACGCAATGTTTCGCCCGCAGGTTTCTGCTCACGCATCGGCACGGGCGTGAACCGGGCTCGGCCGGCAGAAGAAACATTCGCGGCGCAGAAGCATGCGCCGCTGAATCCATGCAGCCATGAAGGCGCGCATGAGGGTCCGCGCGGATACGCGCATTCGCTGAAAGACGGCGCCACGTTTGTTGTTCTGGATGAACATGGTGACATCAACCGGGGAGGATGGGGGCATCAGGGGCTGTATCACGGGGACACGCGACACGTGTCGCGCCTTGCGCTCTCTATCGAAGGTGAGCCCCCCGTCCTGCTTTATGCAGCAACGCGTCACGACAACAGCGCCTACGTAAGCCACCTGCTCAGTCCGGAATTCGCGGTCGGCGGCCGGACGATCGACGCCGGCTCCATTCACCTCGAGCGGACTGTAACGGTTTCGGCCGCCCGATATTATGAACAGCTGCATCTCACCAGTTACGCTCTCGAGCCGGTTCCGGTCAGGGTAGGCTACGAAGTCGGAGCGGACTTCAGGGACATGTTCGAAATACGCGGGATCGAGCGGCCCGCACGAGGAGATGCAAGTTCGGCGGAATGGAACGGCGGCGACGTCTCGTGGAGTTACGTCGGCCGCGACGACATGAGGCGAGGCACCCGTGTCCGCTTCAATCCTGCGCCGGACAACCGTGGCGGAAACCGCGCCGAATTCTTGTTGCGACTGGAGCCTCGGCAGCTCGTGACGCTGAACCTGGTCGTTGACTGTGGAGACGCGAGCGCTGGCGCTATGGAAGCGTCCCACTGCATGGCAGCTGCCGGTCAGGTAGCCACCGAGCGCCGGAGAGCCGCGGCCGCTCGCTGCGACGTCCGCACCTCGAACGAGTTGTACAATCGTTGGCTGGAGCGCTCTGCGGCCGATCTCGATATGTTGTCTACGCCGGTCGCCACCGGGAGGTACCCGTTCGCAGGGTTGCCGTGGTTCAACGCGATCTTTGGCCGCGACGGCATCATAACGGCACTCGAAACCCTGTGGGTGGACGCTGGCCTGGCGCGTGGGGTGCTAACGACCCTTGCAGAGCACCAGGCAACCACTGTCGACGAAGCCTCCGACGCCGAGCCGGGAAAAATCGTGCATGAAATCCATGATGGAGAAATGGCGCGGCTCGGCGAGGTGCCGTTTTACCGGTACTACGGCACCAGCGATGCAACGCCTCTCTACGTCATCCTCGCCGGCCGCTACCTCGAGGCAACCGGCGATGTGGGCCTGATCAGGAACCTGTGGCCGCATATCGATGCGGCGCTTCGCTGGATATCCGACTTTGGGGATTGTGACGGCGACGGGTTCATCGAATACCGCTCGTCGCCGGGTGGTCTCCTGCACCAGGGGTGGCGCGATTCGCCCGATTCTGTTTTTCACGCCGACGGGACGCCCGTGGAGGGCCTCGTCGCCCTGTGCGAAGTACAGGCCTGGGCGTACAAGGCACTGTGCCACGGTGCCTCTATAGCGAGACTTCTCGGGGATATGAAGCGGTCGAGCGAGTTGAATACCCGCGCCGCAAGATTGCGCAAGCAGTTCCACGAGGCCTTCTGGTCGCCGGAGATCGGAACTTACGCCATGGCCCTGGATGGGGATAAACGACAGTGCCTGGTATCGACCTCGAACGCCGGGCATACGCTGGGTGGTATCGCGCAACCGGCATACGCTGCGCGCCTCGCCAGCGAGCTGGTGTCACCAGCGATGTTCAATGGCTGGGGCATTCGCACAGTCTCCGCCAATGCGGCACGCTATAATCCGGCCTCCTATCACAATGGCTCGATATGGCCACACGACAACGCAATGCTTTCGGATGCGTTTCGCCGCTGCCGCATGAACGAGCACGCGGCGCTCCTCCTGCAGACGTTCGCCGAAGCCAGTGCAAGATTGGAAATGCACCGGCTTCCCGAACTGATCTGCGGCTTTCCGCGCGACCCCGACCTCGGTCCCACACCTTACCCCAGTGCTTGCGCGCCCCAGGCCTGGTCGGCTGGTGCCGTCTTTCTCATGCTTGCGTCGGCGACCGGTTTACGCCTCGATGCATTTGGCCGCCGTGTGATCTTCGAGCAACCGGTATTGCCGGAGGGACTGGAGGAAATAGAGATACATGACTTGACGGTAGGTGAGGGATCAGTCGATCTCGCAATTTATCGCCGGGCCGGGAAGGTTGCAGTCGCCGTCGCCCGGAATGAGGGACGACTGCAAGTACAAATCGTCCCGTGAACGGCCGGTTTCCCCAGGACTTCACATGGGGAGTGGCATCCAGCGCTTACCAGGTAGAAGGGGCAGCGGATGAACGCGGGAAAAGCGTGTGGGATGCGTTCTGCGAGCGCGAAGGTGTCATTCGCGACGGATACACCGGGAACGTCGCCTGCGACCACTATCATCGCCTGGACGAAGATCTCGACCTGATCTCGGGGCTAGGCGCCGGCGCATACCGCTTCTCGGTATCCTGGCCTCGTGTACTACCTGCCGGCACAGGGCCTGTCGATCCCAACGGCATCGCCTTCTACGACCGGCTGGTCGATGGTCTCCTGGAACGCGGCACGGTTCCGTGGGTCACGCTGTTTCACTGGGATTTCCCGCTCGACCTTTTGCATCGCGGCGGATGGCTCAACCGCGACAGTGCGCAGTGGTTTGCCGAATACGTGGGCGCGGTGGTGGATGCGCTGTCGGATCGCGTCGAGCACTGGATCACGTTGAATGAACCCCAGTGTTTTATCGGTCTTGGCCATTACCGCGCGGTGCACGCTCCGGGAATCCGTTACCCACGAGCCGAACTCCTGCTCGCAACGCACCATTGCCTGCTGGCGCATGGAATGGCGGTGCGGGAGATACGGACTCGCGCGAAACGCATACCTACGATCGGCTGGTCGCCGGTGGGCTGGGTGGCGTACCCGGCGAGCGGTGAGCCGGATGCCGTCGAGGCCGCTCGCGAGCTGATGTTCAGCATAGACGACCACTCAAAACTCTGGCCGATGAACAACAGCTGGTACAGCGATCCGGTTGTGCTGGGTCACTACCCGGAGCAAGGCCTGCGGGTATTCGGCCCGGATGCTCCACAGGTTCGTTCCGGCGACATGGACCTTATTTCCTCGCCGCTCGATTTTTACGGGGTGAACATCTACCACGGGATTCCCATCACCTTCCCGGTCGCCACCACGGAAGAAAGAGCAGTCTCGGCGCCGACGCGCGTACCGGGTTACCCGGAAACGCTGATGGGATGGACGGTCGACCCCGAGGCGCTGTACTGGGGCCCACGTTTCCTGGCTGAACGTTACAATCTCCCCATGTACATTACGGAAAACGGCATCGCCTCGATGGACTGGGTTCATGCGGATGGGCAGGTACACGACCCGGCTCGTATCGACTACCTTGCCCGGCACCTGGTCGAACTCAAGCGTGCGATTGCCGACGGCGTGGACGTTCGCGGATACTTTCACTGGTCGATCATGGACAACTTCGAGTGGGAGCTGGGGTACAGCAAACGCTTCGGGCTTGCCTACGTCGACTACAGATCGCTGGAGCGCATACCCAAGGACAGCTACTCCTGGTACCGGGACGTCATTGCATCGGACGGAGGAAACCTGCCGGGGTCGGTCGCGCCGCTGCGGTGATGAACGACACGGGAGAAAGCGAAAACCTCGTGACCGACCCTGTGTGCGGCATGCGCGTGAATCCGGAAACGTCCCGCTCATTCAGCCACGCCGGAGAAACATTCTGGTTCTGCAGCGCCGGATGCCGGGAGAGGTTTGCCGCTGACCCGGAAAAGTACCTGAATCCCGCCGAAGCCGAACCCGAAGACATACCGGCAGGAGCGACCTGGACCTGCCCGATGCACCCGGAGATCCAGCAGGACAGCCCCGGCGCCTGTCCTATCTGCGGCATGGCGCTGGAGCCGATGGCGCCCACGGCGGACGAGGGTGAAAACGAGGAACTGAACGACATGACCCGGCGCTTCCGGATCAGCGCCGTGCTGACTGTGCCCCTGCTGTGGGCGATGCTCGGCGAGTTATGGCCGGCGATCAATCCGATGGAGTTGTTCGGCCACACTCAGGTGGCGTGGGCTCAGTTTGCTTTAGCGACGCCTGTCGTGCTGTGGGGCGGCTGGCCGTTTTTCGTGCGCGGCTGGCAATCGGTCGTCACGCGAAATCTCAACATGTTCACGCTCATCGCCTTGGGGACCGGCGCCGCATGGCTGTTCTCGGTATTCGCGACGCTTCTTCCGGATTTGCTGCCGGCGTCATTCCGCGAGGAATCCGGCGCTCCGCCGCTCTATTTCGAGGCCGCAGCGGTGATTGTCACCCTCGTCCTCATGGGACAGGTGCTGGAACTTCGCGCCAGGGCGCAAACCTCCAGTGCCATCCGGGCGTTACTGCGGCTCGCGCCGAAGGTCGCACATCGCCTGGACGAGCAGGGCCTCGAGAGCGACGTGCCGCTGGAGGAGGTTGAAGTCGGCGATCGCCTCAGGGTGCGGCCTGGCGAGAGCATCCCGGTTGACGGGGTCGTGGTGGAAGGCGCGAGCCACGTCGACGAATCGATGTTGACGGGCGAACCCGACCCCGTGCGCAAGGAAGGAAACGCGCCGGTATCCGCAGGCACCACCAATGGCAGCGGCGCATTCGTCATGCGAGCCGAGAGAATCGGCGGCGATACGTTGCTCTCGCAGATCGTAACCATGGTGGCCCAGGCGCAGCGTTCGCGTGCGCCGGTGCAGCGGCTGGTGGACAGGGTTGCCGCGTGGTTCGTTCCCGCGGTGGTCATCGTCGCAGCCATTGCGGCGATTGTCTGGGGCGCAATCGGCCCGCCGCCTGTATACGCGCACGCATTGCTGGTAGCCGTGTCGGTCCTGATCATCGCCTGCCCGTGCGCGCTTGGTCTCGCTACACCGATGTCGATCATGGTCGGCGTTGGACGCGGCGCGCAGGAGGGCGTGCTGATCAGGGATGCGGCCGCGCTGGAACGGCTGGAAAAAGTCACCACCATCGTTGTCGACAAAACCGGCACCCTTACCGAGGGAAAGCCGAGCCTGCAACGCGTCGTAGCGGCGGGCGGCTTCACGGAAGACGAGGTTCTGAGGCTGGCGTCGGCTGTGGAGGCGGTAAGCGAACATCCCCTGGCCCGATCCATCGTAAGTGGCGCCGCAGGCAGGGGATTGGAGAAACGGGAAGTCGCCGATTTCGACTCCGATCCGGGACTTGGCGTCCGGGGCATGGTTGATGAACGACGGGTGCTGGTGGGTAACCGCCGTCTCATGGAGCGGCACGACGTCATTATCGATGAGCTTTCCCTGCTGGCTGAAAGCGAGCGGGGTGAAGGCGCGACCGCGGTTTACGTTGCGGTCGACGGCAGTGCGGCGGGCTTGCTCGTCGTTGCGGATGCCGTCAAGGAAACGACTGAAGCAGCGATCGAGGCAGTGCGCCGCGCGGGAATCCGCATCATCATGCTGACCGGCGACGATGCTCGTACGGCCCAGGCGGTAGCACGGAAACTCGGCGTCGACGAAGTGAGAGCCGACGTGCTGCCGCAGGACAAGGCCGCCATCGTCAAACGCCTGCAGGACGACGGCGAAGTCGTCGCCATGGCAGGGGACGGCGTAAATGATGCGCCCGCCCTTGCACAGGCAGACGTCGGTATCGCGATGGGAACGGGAACGGACGTGGCAATGGAGTCGGCGGGGGTTACGCTCGTCAAGGGAGACCTGCGCGGGATCGCACGCGCGGCATCCTTGTCGCGCCGGACCATGGCCAATATCCGCCAGAATCTCGTATTTGCTTTCGGCTACAACGCCCTCGGCGTACCGATCGCCGCCGGAGTCCTCTACCCTGTGTTCGGCCTGCTGCTTTCCCCGGTCATTGCAAGCCTGGCGATGAGCCTGTCATCCGTGTCGGTAATCACCAACTCTTTACGGCTGCGGACGGTAGACCTGTAGCCAGCCAGGTGCCGGCTTCGCTACCGGCTACCTGTAAGACTGGAAAACGCTCGCGCTGCCGTCCCGGGATACGAGCAGCACGTCGTACGGATCCTGCACGTTGTTGTAGGCAGCTCCATCCATACCCGGAGATCCGCGAGGCATTGCAGGAACAGAGATTCCGATCGCGTCCGGACTTTCTTCGACCAGGCGATGGATTTCCCGTGCGGGCACGTGGCCTTCGACCGCGTAGCCGCTTATCTCGGCAGTGTGGCAGGAACCGTATTTGGCTGGCATACCCAAGCGCTTCCGCGCCTCGCTGTTGCCGCCTTCGTGGCTCAGCACCTCGAAACCATTCTCCTGCAGGTGCTTGACCCACTCCTTGCAGCACCCGCAGGAAGGGCCGGTCCAGACTTCGATGGCCTTATTCGCGGACGGTCTGTCATCAGTCGAAGCGAATAAGCGTCCGCTGAAGGCCGTCGCGAAAATCCCTGCGAGGAGCGACAGGCCAACGGCCCGCCGCTGCCTGTCTGGTTCATCGTCGGCGCGCGCACTCGGGGGGTGTGGTCGTTGCAGCATTCCTTTGTCTCCGTCGGTAGTGCCGATGCACCGCATTTATGCCCTTTTTGCGGCACGATCGCCACCCCTCGCTGAACGAGTCCCGTACGCGCGGCAGCGAGTACTGTGACCTTCGAACCGGATTCGTCAGAACGTCTGCCGGGCGTCGTGGCAAGCCTGTTCGCAGCTGCGGCAGGCTTCGGCGCAGATGCGGCAGTGGTCGTGCTCGTCCGCGTGGCGCTCGCACTCATCTCCGCACAGGCGGCAGGCCAGGGCGCAGGCGCCCAGCATCTCCTGGATCAACTGCTCGTTCGAACCGGTGCGCCGGGTGGCCACCGCGCCCGTTGCAGTGCAGACATCGGCGCAGTCGAGGTTCAGCCGGATGCATTGCTTGAGCTGGTCCACCATCTCCTCGCCAAGGCAGGCGTCGGCGCAGGAGATGCAGGTTTGCGCGCAGTCGTAACATTCGTTGATACAGCGTACGAGGGCGTCGTTCATGTTGCCTTGTACGTGCGGGTGCTTGCGGATTATTTCCTGTGCATGCATATCGGGGCTCCTGTCAGGTGAAAACGGACAGCGACTAATTCCGGACAGAAGGTCCGGAAGCAGGCCGCGCAAACTAAGTTGCGGACGGCCGGCCCGGCTGCGACACGTCCCGTACGAGTTCCGCGATATCCGCCTCGGACGCGGCCCTGGCAACATCTGCCTGCGCGATCATTCCGACGCAGGCGCCGCTGTCATCGACGACCGGCACGCGGCGAATCTGGTTCTCCTCCATCTTGTCCAGGCAATCCTCGATATCGTCCTCGGGAGTGGCCGTCACGACGGGGCTCGACATCGCATCCCGGGCAGTCGTTCGGTCAGGGTCTTTGCCTTGTGCTACGACGCGGCAGGCGATATCGCGGTCGGTCACCACGCCGACAGGCCGGCTCCGTTCGTCCAGAACAGGGATTTCTCCGCAGTCGTTCTCCGCCATCATTTTTGCTACATCCCGGATGTTGGCTTCAGGCGCGCAGCAGGCGGGGTCCTGGGTCATTATTGCTCGTACTTTCATTTCATCCTCCGGTTTGATTTGACTTGCTTCGTTGCGATCAACTGGTTGCAACTACCGTGCCAGTGCGGCGACGTGGCGAGCGCAAGCAGAGCGGAGCTCGAACGCACAGAATACCGGTCGCTGGAGCAGAGACGCGGACGTGCGGGTACCGGACTTGTAAGTTTTATCCGGCCCTGCAATCCCTATATCGCACCGGCGTCGGCGGGCAGCAGGCTTCAGGCATGCTGAGCCTCCGCGTATACCAGGGGTGCCGGCTAACAACTCATCCAGGTAGATGCCGTCCGGCTTCGGACGGGATCCGAGCTACATCAGCAAGTGCTGGGTCGGCGAGCTACACTTTGGCGCTGGCGAGCGGGGCGAAGTGGAGATCACTGCGGAAAAGCGGATGTGGCTGCAGACGATAAGCCAGAAGATGACTTTGACATCGAGACCGGGAAATCCGGCGTACGTCATCGTACTACTGGGCGCTGCGTCACTGGCGTCGCCAACTCGTGCGGCGGATGTCACCGGCTACGCGGTCCTGACAAGCGACTACGTCTTTCGCGGCGTGTCCTACAGCGATGGCCATGCTTCCTTGCAAGGGGGCGCGGACGTCGCGCTGGAGTCCGGACTGTATCTTGGTGCGTGGGCGTCCAGTGTCGATATCAGCGGTGGCCCCACTCGGCAGCGCGATTTGCAAGTGAACTGGTACCTGGGCTATAGCCACGAATTGCGAAGCACCTGGAGTCTCGGCGTTAATGCGGTCCTCTACACGTTCCCGGATACGGTGGGCGAGACCGATTATGACTTTCTCGAATATTCAATCGTCGCGAATTTCAATGATCGCGCCTGGGTTGAATACTCGTACTCTCCGGACCTGTACCATTCCGGCAGCCAGACGCACAACCTCGATCTGTACGCGGAGTGGCCGCTGCCGGCGCGGCTGATGCTTGGAGGCGGGGCGGGTTACTACGACGTTTCGGAGTTAACCGGTAGAAGCTACACCTATTGGCAGCTCGGACTCACACGCCCGTTTGGCTGGATAGACATCGATCTGCGATATCACGGCACCAGTCGAGCCGTGCCAATTATCAGCACGCCCGAGAGCGCCGAAGAACGTGTCGCAATCACTGCGAGATTCGTTTTCTAATGCGTCGTCATCGTGATCGAAGGTGATGCGTCTGCCTGACACTGCCTTGACGGATCGGCCAGCTGCAGTACGACGCAGGCGTTGACGGCTGGTAACACCGATTCCGAAGCGTGCTGCGACTCCTGCAAATAACTCTGGACGATATCGCGCGGCATGTTCGGGGAGACTGCGAGCAACAATGCCACCACACCGCTTACATGCGCAGCAGACAGCGAGGTTCCGGAGTGAAAGTCGTAGCCATCATCCGGTACCGCAACCATGATCTGATCTCCGGGCGCACAGATATCGTGCGGTGGGAAGGACCCGGAACTGATGTTCCACCTTGCGGCGAGACGTTGATCGCTGCTGTCGACGCCAATTACTCCGCCGAAGCTTGCCGGGAATGCGCGGGCATTCCTCTCTTGTGACGGCTGTGCTGCCACAATGATGACGCCCGCCCGTTCAAGCTCCTTCAGCAGCCGTGCAAGCAATGGATCGTAAGGTCCAACCAGGCTCATGTTAAGAATATCTGCAGGATCGTTCAGGAGCGTATCCAGCGCTTTAGCAAGCGTGAAGCTGTCACACACAGCACCAAATACGCCTTGTTCGGCCCAGCAGGCGACGTACAGCTCCATTCTCGAGTCAGGGGCGATGCCGACCATACCTTTGGCATTGTTGGCATTGGCGCCTATGACACTGGCGATAGCCGTGCCGTGCGTATTATCAGGTGATCTATCGCGGTCAGCGAGCAGGTGCGTTCTGCTGAGGCGTCCCTTCAGGTCTTCGTGATTGACGTCCGCGTCGCCGTCGATAATCGCTATTCGCACGCCTTGCCCTCGTGAGTAGCGATGCGCGGCGAAAATCTCCATAACCTCGAGGCCGCGCTGCAGGCTCGAGTAGGTGTCGTCATACTCCGCGAGTGGAGCTGCCTGGGTCGCGAAAGAATGCACCAGTTGTGCTGATTCGACACGCGGATCTGCCCGCAAGCGCTCAACGACGGTTTCCCGCTTCACGCCGACGGGAACCCTGTAGACGAAACAGAAGACTGACAGCGAGCGGATCGGCCAGCGGTCGACTTCGACGAGGGCGTAGTCATTGCCGATCTCGGCCGAGTATTGTCGAACTTGTTCGCCGATCGAATACCGCTTCCTCTTCCGGTATGGCTCACTGATGCCGCCGCTGACAGAATTTGCGCCGTCGTTGGAGAACGTTACCAGTACGTCGCGGGCGGGATCCGTTCTGCCAACCTCAGCCACGACCATGCCGGGAGCCATAACAGTGAGCAATGCACCAATTGCCAGCAAATTGTTCATTGCCCTGTTTTCACCGGGAGCTGTACGGCGACCGCATGGACTGCCCTTATCTCGCTTGCTCCCTCGAGCTCGCTTGTGAACAGTTCGAGTTCCTCGAGCGAGGAGGCCGGCAGGTTGACGGTAATACGGTAGACGCCGTCAGATCCGGCGGAGGTAATTTCCTTTGCCTGCAGACCAGCCAGTACCCGTTGTTGCGCAGCTGGCGAAACCCCGGCTTCAAATTGCACATCGAGAACGTAGTTCATCGAGGTGCGCTGCACCGGCGAGGTCGTCGTTTCGTAGCGGGCAGGTTCGCTTACCGTCCGCTCCCTCGCCGGCAGCAGGAGGTTGAAGAGGATGAGTACGGCAGCAACCGACGCCGCAGACGCGAAGATTGTTAGCATGCGCGTCTTCCTGCCTTTACTGACATGCGTGTCTATTTTTTCAAGCAGCCTGTCGGTTTGAGGCCTGGGTACGATTGGTGTCGCCGTGCCGCGCTGTATGCTGTCCTGCACCGCTGATAGCAGAGAGACGGATTTACGGCAAGCGTCGCAGGTGTCGAGATGACGGCGGATGCGGTCTCGTTCACCGTCGTCGATCGTGTTGTTGACGAACCACGGCAGCAGCCGATCGACCCGCGCATGCTCATCCAGCTGAAGCTTCTCACCCATGTTGCCTCCCATCCTCTACCGCGCCATCGATGGCTGCTTCGGCAAAGTAATCACGAAGCTTGCGCCGTGCGTGAAACATCCTTGTCTTTACGGTGTTGACGGAGCAGCCGGCGATCTCGGCCGTTTCTGCATAGGAGAGTCCGTAGTAGAACACCAGGATCATGCTCACCTGTTGCGGGTACGGCAGCGTGCGAAGCCCTCGCCATACCCAGTCCCGCCTTTCGACCTCGATGCTGTCGTCGTACGCAGGTTCATCGGCAACGGGTTGCGCCGGTGTTTTCTTTCCGCGCGTCAGGCTGCGTACGGCCTGCCGATAGGCAATCCCAAAGATCCAGGTCGAAACCTTCGAATCGCCACGGAAAACCGCGGCTTGCTGCCAGACGATCATCATGATGTCGTTGACCAGCTCGTCAGCCGCCGCGTAGGAGTGCGTGAGCCCGAACACAAACTTGAACAGGCGCGGATGATAGAGCTGGTAGAGGTGCGAAATGGCGTCTCGATCACGCCGGGCAATACGTTTCAGCAACGCCAGCTCGCGTTGATTCTGGTCATCCGGTTTCTGTTCGGCCGTGCCTTTCATTGCATCGTCGAAGTGGCCCTCCTTGGGTGAGTGCCATCCAGCCGCCGAAAGGTTCAATCGGCGCGAAAGATATCGGTTCCCGGCCGGCGCGGAGCGATTTCGCCACTTTATGCCGCCAGTTTGAACCTGTTCAGGTCGCGGCGGGCACTCACCAGGTGATATCCCACAATGAAGCGGCAGACAATATGCGGAATCATCAATTGTTCAGGGCTCGGCTATTTCCAGCCTTGCTGCTCGCAGGAGCACTGGCGGCGGGTT
>Ga0079224_100001718_pt1 | contig 25696 bp, 20 predicted proteins | sample Stecom2015_FD_80414 | JGI IMG/M metagenome (GOLD analysis project Ga0079224, IMG submission 80414) | Agricultural soil microbial communities from Utah to study Nitrogen management - Steer compost 2015 | ecosystem: Environmental > Terrestrial > Soil > Agricultural land | place: USA: Utah... | reverse complement strand
TGACTTCGGCCCTCGATCCCGAACTCGTCGGCGAGGTGCTCAACGTCATCCGCAAGCTCGGCACCGAGCACCACCTGACGATGCTGATGGTCACCCACCAGATGGGTTTCGCACGCGAATTCTCGGACCGCGTCTGCTTCTTCTATGGCGGCAAGATCTGCGAACAGGGGCCGCCCGACCAGCTGTTCGGCGATCCGAAGGAGGAGCGTACGAAGCAGTTCCTCAGCGCCGTGCTCGAGGCGGGATGACGGCATGGCGCATGCGGACAGCACAAAACGGGCGACGATCCGGACTCTCCGCTTCTGCCATACGGCGCCAGGCGGAGCGCACGCCGGCGGGCCACGCCCGGCCAGCAGCCGCCGCCTGACTGCATCCCGGTGAGTTCGATGTCGATCTATCCCAAGCCCTTCGACGAGGCGGAGTATGCCCGACGCGTGGGCGCCACGAAGCAGCGGATGACTGCCGCCGGCCTCGATCTCATCCTGTGCTCGGATCCGGCCAACATGTGCTGGCTCACCGGCTTCAACGGCTGGTCGTTCTACGTGCCGCAGTGCGTGCTGGTGCACGTCGACGAGGCATGGCCGATCTGGTTCGGCCGCGCCCAGGACGCGCGCTGCGCACAGGTGACGACGGACCTGCCGGGCGAGAACATCGTTCCGTACTCGGAGCGCCTCGTACACCACCCGGTGGAACACCCTTACGACGAACTTGCCGCGTTCATCAGATCCCGGAACTGGGGGCGGGCAAGGCTCGGCGTCGAGATGGATGCGCACTACTACACGGCGCGCTGTCACAACCATCTCGTCGCCGGCCTGCCTGATGCGCGGATCACCGACAATGCCAACCTCGTGAACTGGGCCAGGCTGACCAAGTCGGAACCGGAACTGGAGCTGATGCGCGAGGCGGGACGAATAGCGACGCACGCCATGGACCGCGCGGTCGCCGCGATCAGGCCCGGCGTGCCGCAGCATGAGGTGATCGCGGAGATCTATCACACCCAGACGAGCGGCACCGACGGCCTCGGCGGCGACTATGCCGCCATCTGCCCGCTGATGCCGGTCGGGGAAGGCACCAGCACGCCGCACCTCACGTGGAGCGATGCCCCGCTGCCCGATACCGGGCTCGTGATGCTGGAGATTGCCGGCGTGCGCCGGCGCTACCATGCCCCGCTCGCCCGCACCATCCACATCGGCCCACCACCGTCGCGGATCGTCGACGCGGCAAAGGTCGTGGTCGAGGGGGTCGACGCCGGCCTCGAGACGGCACGGGCGGGAGCGACGGCGGAAGAGGTCGAGGCGGCGTGGCAGGCGGTACTCAGGCGGAACGGCATGAAGAAGGAGAGCCGGGTCGGCTACTCCATCGGGCTTGCGTATCCGCCCGACTGGGGCGAGCGAACGGTGAGCCTGCGCCCCGGCGACACCACGGAGCTCGCAGCAGGCATGTGCTTTCACCTGATGTCGGGTGTCTGGCTCGACGACTGGGGGCTTGCCATCTCCGAGCCATTCGTAGTGACAGAAGCCGGTGGCGAGCGTCTGTGCGAGGCGCCGCGGGAGCTCATCGTCGTGACATGAAAGCAGCGGGTATCCGGCTCGACGACCGGGACGTCCGGATCCTTGCGATCCTGCAGCGCGAGGGCAGGATCACCAAGGCCGAGCTGGCCAAGCGGGTCAACCTGTCGCCGACTCCGTGCTGGGAACGCCTGCGGCGGCTCGAGGACGCCGGCATCATCGAAGGCTACGGGGCGCGCGTCTCGCTCAAGGCGTTCGCGCCGCTTGCGGTCGTGTTCATGGTGGCCGAACTCGAAAGCCACCAGTCGCGCGACTTCGACCGCTTCGAACGCGCCATGGCGGACATTCCCGAGGTCGTCGAGTGCTGGGCCGTCGGCGGCGGGATCGACTACCTGATCAAGATCGTCACCCGCGACGTCGACGCGTACCAGCGCCTCGTCGACCGCATGCTGACCTCCGACATCGGACTCAAGCGCTACTACACCTACGTCGTCACCAAGCGGGTGAAGGACACCCCTGCCCCGCCGCTCGAGGCGCTGCTGCGATCGCAGGACTGATCGTCGAGGTTACCGGCGGATGCCGCCGGTGTCGGTGCCGGGATCGAGCAGGCGGTGGAGATGGACGATGAAGTAGCGCATCTGCGCGTTGTCCACGGTCTGCTGGGCCTTGGCCTTCCAGGCGTCGTAGGCGGAGGCGTAGTCCGGATAGATGCCGACGATGTCGAGATTGTCGAGGTCGCGGAACTCGATTCCGTCCAACGACACGAGTTCACCGCCGAACACGAGATGAAGAAGCTGACGTTCCGGTTTCTTGCTCATCCTCTGGTTTCCTGACGCGAGCGTCTGGCGATCGTTGCGGCGCCGGTCCGGCGCACCAGCTCGGCATGCAGGCCGGGGCCGGCGGCGGCCACGTTCGGAAATCCCCCGTATGCCCGGTCGTACACGAACGGCCGGCCGTCGTGGGTGGTCGCCATGCCGCCGGCCTCGGCGACGATGAGGTCGCCGGCCGCCAGGTCCCACGCACTCTTGGGGTTCATCGAGATAAGGGCATCGAACTCGCCGGAGGCAACCAGGCACAGGCGGTAGGCGATGGAGTTGCGCATTTCCGATTGCAGCTCCGGCCACGGTTCGCGCCAGCGCCGCGACCGCAACGCGTGGTCCTGCACGAGTATCCGGGCGCCGGCGAGCTCGTCGCGCTGCGAGGCGCGGATCGGCTCGCCGTTCAGCCGCGCCCCACGGCCGGCCACCGCCTCGAACAGCTGCCCGGTCGCCGGATTGAAGACCGCGGCCGCGACCGGCCTGGCATCCTCGACCAGCGCGACACTTACCGACCAGTGCGGCGCCCCGCGCAGGAAGGCCCGGGTACCGTCGATCGGATCGACCACCCAGACCCGGCCCGGCCGCGACAGGTCGGCGGCCTCGAGCGTCTCCTCCGACAGCCAGCCGTAGCCGGGGCGGCCGCCGACGAGGCGTTCCTTCAGCACCTCGTCGACCACGATGTCGGCGTGGCTCACCGGGGTGCCGTCGGGCTTCTTCCATTGCCGGACGCCGGTGCCGAAGAGCTCCAGCGCGCGCGCGCCGGCCTCCCGCACCGCCCCGATCAGCAGTTCGTGATCCGCCTCGATGGCGGCAGTCTCAGGTTCCGGCAACGGTCATGCCCTCGACGCGCACCGTGGGTGCATTGATGCCGTAACGAAACTCGAGATCGTTGGCCGGAACGAGGTTGAGGAACATGTCCTTCAGGTTGCCGGCTATGGTCACCTCGCTGACCGGCCAGGCGATCTCGCCGTTCTCGATCCAGAACCCGGCGGCGCCGCGGCTGTAGTCGCCGGTGACGAGGTTCGCACCCATACCCATCAGGTCGGTCACGTAGAAGCCGGAGGCGATGTCGGCAACGAGATCCTCCGGGCCCATGGTGCCGGGCGCGAGGTAGAGGTTGCTCGGCGCCGGCGACGGCGGCCCGCCGATCCCGCGCGACGCATGCCCGGTCGTCTCCAGGCCGAGCTGGCGCGCCGAGCGGCAATCGAGCAGCCAGGTGGCGAGCCGCCCGTCGCATACTACCTCCATGCGGCTGGTCGCCACGCCCTCGCCGTCGAACGGCCGCGACGACAACCCGCGCGGCCGGTGCGGGTCGTCGATCACGGTCATACCGTCCGCCATCACCCGGGTCCCCATGGCGTCCTTCAGGAAGCTCGTGCCGCGCGCCACCGCGGCACCGGAGATGGCGCCGGCGAGATGTCCGAGCAGGCCGCGCGACACCCGCGGGTCATAGACGACCGGCACCCGCGCCGAGGCCACCTTGCGGGCACCCAGCCGACGCACCGCCCGTTCGCCGGCGGTGCGGCCGATGTCGGCCGGCGGCCGCAGATCGGCGAAGTGCCGCGTCGTCACGGAGTCGTGATCACGCTCCATCGCCGTCCCCTCGCCGGCCACGACAGCGCAGGACAGCGAGAAGCCGGAGCTGCGCGAGGCGCCGAGGAACCCGTTGGTGGTCGCAAGCACGATGCCGCCCCGGCTCGCCGACGCGGAGGCGCCGAGGGAGTTGGTGATGCCCGCCACCGCCCGTGCCGCCTCCTCCGCCTCGAGTGCCAGAGCCAGCAGCACTTCCGCGTCAGGCTCACTGTCGTCGAACAGGTCGAGGTCCGGCCAATGCCTTGCCAGCCGCTCCGGCGGCGCAAGGCCGGCATAGGGGTCCTCCGGCGCCGCACGCGCCATGGCGACCGCGCGCCTGGCCAGGGCGTCCAGCGTGTCGGTGGAAAAGTCGTTGGTGGACACCGTGGCGTGGCGATCGCCCACGAACACGCGCAGTCCCATGTCGCGCGTCTCGGACCGCTCCACCTCCTCGCGCCGGCCGAGGCGGCAGGTGACGGAAAGCGACGTCGACTCGACGATCACCGCGTCGGCGGCATCGGCGCCGAGGGCGCGGGCGCGGCCGATTGCACGGGCGGCGACGTCGGTCAGCCGGTCCTGAACGTCGGCGGCGGTCACGTCAGGCCCGCCCGCAACAGCGAGTCGGCGACAATGCCGGCGAAGACCAGGGCGCCGAAGTCGCGATTGGACCGGAACAGCCGCAGACAGCGGGCCGGATCATCTGCATTGAGCGTGCGAAGCTGCCACACCGCGTGGAGCGCCGCTGCCGCAATGCCGACGAGGAACGGCCATCCGGCTCCGGCCATGAGGCCCGCCACGACGAGGCCGGCAATGGTCGCCGCGTAGAAGCCCCTGAGCCACAGATGGGTACGGTCGCGAAACCGGACGGCAGTGGACTTCACGCCGATCACCAGGTCGTCGGTCCTGTCCTGCAGGGCGTAGATCGTGTCGTAGCCGAGCGTCCAGGCGATCCCGGTGACGTAGAGCACCACCGGCGCCCAGTCGAGCCGACCAGTGACCGCCGCCCAGCCGAGGAGCGCCCCCCAGTTGAAGGCGAGGCCAAGCACGAACTGCGGCCAGTAGGTGACCCGCTTCATGAACGGGTAGGCGAAGACGACGAGAAGCGAAGCGGCGCCGAGCGCGATGGCAAACGGGTTGAACTGCAACAGCACCAGCAATCCGACGGCGGCCTGGACCACCATGAACGCCTTGGCGCGGGCGACGGTGACACGGCCGCTCGGTATCGGTCGCGACCGGGTGCGGGTCACCCGGGCGTCGAAATCGCGGTCGACGATGTCGTTGTAGGTGCATCCGGCGCCGCGCATGGCGATCGCGCCGATGCCGAACAGGATGATCAGCCAGAGGCTCGGCATCCCGCCGCCGAGATGTATCTGGGCAAGGCCGATCGACCACCAGCACGGCCACAGCAGCAGCCAGGTGCCGATCGGCCGGTCCAGCCGGGCGAGCTGCGCATAGGGCCATGCGGCTTCGGGCAGTATCCGGTAGACAGGGCTGCGCGGCGTGGCATCTGCCACCCGCGCGGGCTCGTGGCCGGGACTTGTCGTTTGCGGTGAGACCATGCGAGACCTGTTAGCGCGATTTTTCAGTGGCGGCAAACCGGAGTAGTCGATGGACAGCGGCAGAGGCACCGTTCGTCTCCATGTCGACGAACCGCTGGCGCCAGGCGGTGTCATCGACGTGTCCGGCACACAGGCGCACTACCTGATCAACGTCATGCGACTCAAGGTCGGCGACGCCATCCGCCTGTTCAACGGCCAGGACGGCGAGTGGTTGTGTGTCATCGAAACGGTGGGACGGCGCGCAATCCGGCTCGTCTGCCGCGAGCAGACGCGAACCCAGCAACCTGCGGGCGACCTGCACTACCTGTTCGCCCCTCTCAAGCAGGCGCGCCTCGACTACATGGTGCAGAAGGCAACCGAGATGGGCGCGGGCCTTATCCGCCCGGTGCTGACGCGGCACACCGCGGTGCGTCAGGTCAACCCGCGGCGCATGCGCGCCAATGCCATCGAGGCGGCCGAGCAGTGCAACCTGCTCACGATTCCCGACATCGAGCCGGTTGCGGAGCTGGCCGCCGTCGTCGACGGCTGGGACCCCAATCGCCGCCTCATCTTCTGCGACGAGGCCGCTCCGGTTGCCTCACCGATCGTGGCACTGGCGGCCCTCGAACCCGGCCCGCTCGCCGTGCTGATCGGCCCGGAGGGGGGATTCTCCGAGGAGGAGCGCGCGCGCCTGCGTTCGCTGCCCCATGTCACCGCGATCTCGCTCGGGCCGCGGGTCATGCGCGCCGATACCGCTGCCGTTGCGGCTCTGGCCCTCGTCCAGGCGGTACTCGGAGACTGGCGATGACCGACCGTCACGCGGGGCGATTCACGTCGTCGCGCGCGAAGCCGGCGAGATGGGAATAGCCGCGTACGATGGCCTCCAGTTCGGCGTGGCTGGCAATGTCGTCCAGCGTCGCGAAACCGTCCGGCGCGCGTTCCTCCACCACGTCAATGACCCGCTCCGGCCCGCCGCTGCGGTTGGTACGCACGATCTCGGCAGTCACCGGACGGCGTTCGCGGTCATAGATTTCGAAGGCTTGTTCCACATCGTGGCTGGCCAGCGCATCGGCCAGGCAGCGGGCATCGAGAATCGCCTGCGAGGCGCCGTTCGACCCGACCGGGTACATCGGGTGAGCCGCATCGCCAAGCAGCGTCACGCGACCGAACGACCACCGGGGCACCGGGTCGCGGTCGCACATGGGGTACTCGTAGAACCTGTCCGTTGCGCGGATCAGCGCCACCGGATCGAGGACATCGAGGGAGAACACGCCATCGACATGCGGCAACAGCTCTTCCAGCCTGCCCTCGCGGTTCCAGTCCTCGCGCCGGGGCGGCGGGGTCGATCCGTCGCCGAGCTTCGCCGCTACCGCCCAGTTCATCAGCACGAGGCCGGGATGCCGCGGTTCCGGTGCGATCGGGTACAGTACCAGCTTCGCGTTCATGCCGCCGGCGATGATCATCGAGCGTCCGGTGAGGAACGGCTCCCACGGCGTCGCGCCGCGCCACAACATGATGCCGTTCCACGTCGGTGGGCCTTCGTCGGGATAGAATTTCGCCCGCACCACCGAATGGATGCCGTCGGCGGCGACAAGACAGTCCCCCTTGCGGAACACGGTCCTTCCCGAATTGTCGCGCAGCCGGAATTCGGCGGTGACGGCTGTCCCGTCATCCTCGAATCCGATGCACTCGTGACCTGCCTTGATGGCATGGTCTCCCAGACGCTCGCGGACCGCCTGGCACAGTACACCCTGCAGTTTGCCCCGATGGATCGAGAACTGCGGATAGTCGTACCCCGCGTCGAGGCCGCGTGGCTCGCGCCAGATCTGCTGGCCGAACCGGTTGGTGTAGATCAGCTCGTGGGTCCGCACCGCTACCGAATCGAGGGCTTCGAGGAGCCCCAGACCGGCAAGTTCCTTGATGGCGTGCGGCAGGGTGTTGATGCCGACGCCGAGTTCCTGGACCTCGCGTGCCCGTTCGTAGACCTCGCAGTCGATCCCGCGCTGGTGCAGATAGAGCGCAAGTGCCAGGCCGCCGATCCCGCCACCGATGATGAGAACCGTCATCCGTAACCGCCTCCCGCCTGTCCCCAACCCCGACGGATTATCGGCCTCATCGCGCCGGCGATCAACACACGGTGGCCGGGCGAAGAAATTCCAACCGACGGTTGGCGGGTGTCGCCCTTGGCAGCATCCGGCCGGTCTGGCAATCTGCCGGCCATGACTCTCGAGGCCGAGTACAACAACCGGGCGCGGGTACCGGAACACCCACAGATCATCGACTGCTGGCAGCGGGACGCTGCCGCCTGGCGCGAAGCCTCCGACTGCGAACTTGATCTTGTGTATGGCGAGAGCGACCGCTCGAAGCTGGACCTGTTCCATCCGACGACGGGCAGGCACGCCGCGCCCGTCGCCCTGTTCGTCCATGGCGGTTACTGGCAGGCCCTCGACCGGAAGTTCTTCAGCCACATGGCGCGTGGCCCCAATGCCCGCGGCATTGCGGTTGCCGTGGCCTCCTATGACCTCTGCCCGGATGCCACGGTCATGGATATCGTCCGCCAGATTCGCCATGCCTGCAGATGGCTGTGGCGGCGGAACGGCGGGATCGTCACCGTCTACGGGCACTCTGCCGGCGGCCACCTGGCGGCCGCCATGGTGGCAACCGACTGGCAGGCGGAGGATCCGGCGCTGCCGGCAGGCCTCGTGCCCGCCGCGCTGGCGATCAGCGGGCTGTTCGATCTCGAACCCCTGGTCGAGACGAGCATTAATGGTGCGCTCGGGCTCACTGCCGAGACGGCGCGCGAGGCGAGCCCCCTGCACTGGACGCCTGCTTCAGGCGCCAGACTCGTGGCGGCTGTCGGCGGTGACGAAAGTAGCGAGTATTTGCGCCAGAGCCGTTCAGTATGCGAGGTATGGGCGGCCCGGGGAGCGGAGACACTTTGTGACGTCATCGAGGGCACCAATCATTTCACCGTCATCGCCGGGCTCGCGGAGCCTGCCAGCGCCTTGACGGAAACACTCTGCGATCTCGCCACGGGAACCGGCAGACCACGACAATGAGCGTCGAACAGATGATCGAGGCCCCATCGGGCAAGGGGGCCGCCGACGAGAACTTCCCTGTCGGCTCGTTCCTGTTGCCGGCGCGCCTCAGACCGCACGTCGCCCGGTTCTACGAGTTTGCGCGCGCCATCGACGATATCGCCGACAGCCCGGTACTGGCGACCGATGAGAAGATCCTGCGGCTCGAGGCGATGCGGCAGGCGCTGGAAGGTGAACTGGGCGCCGACGTGCAAGGACTGGAGAAGGCCCAGGCCATCCGCCAGAGCCTGCGGGAAACCGGCATCACGACCCGGCACTGCGCCGACCTCATATCGGCGTTCAAGCAGGACGCGGTGAAGCTCAGATACGACAACTGGGCCGACCTCATGGACTACTGCAATCGCTCCGCCGCGCCAGTGGGCCGCTACCTGCTCGACCTGCACGGCGAGGAGTCCCAGCACTACCCGTGGTCGGATGCCCTGTGCAACGCCCTGCAGGTCATCAACCATCTGCAGGACTGCGCGGACGACTACGTGCTCCTCGACCGCGTCTATCTGCCGGGTGACTGGCTCGCTGCCGAGGGAGCGACCGTAGAGGATCTGTCCGGCACCCACGCAACACCCGGCCTCCGGCGCGTGATCGACCGCTGCATCGAGGGCACCCGGGCGCTGCTTGCCGATGCGCGCCGGCTGCCGGGTGCACTGTCAAGCCGGCGTCTCGCATATGAATCGGCCGTCATTGTCCGCATCGCCGAACGGTTGACCGACGAACTCGCAAGCCGCGACCCGATCGCCGAACGGGTCGAGCTGACCAAGCCGCAATTCCTCGCCTGCGGCATTTCCGGCCTCTGGTCTGCAACGGTTGGAGCACGCCGCAACGGCAATGGATAGTCCGTACGTGCTGCTCTCCGCCGCGGCATTTGCGGCATGGATCTATCTTGCCTTCTTCCGCCACGACTTCTGGCGCGCGGACCAGTTGCTGCCACCGCCAAGCGAGCGTGTCGACTGGCCCTCGGTGGCAGCCATCGTACCGGCACGCAACGAGGAGGAGACGATCGGCGCCTGCGTTGCGAGCCTCGCCGCACAGGACTACCCGGGCCCCTTCGTCATCCATGTCGTCGACGACCAGAGCAGTGACCGTACCGCTGACGAAGCGCGCAAGGCGGCCAACGGGCACGGCGGCCGCATTTCCGTCGAAGTAATCCAGGCACCACCGATCGAATCGGGCTGGGCGGGCAAGCTGTGGGCAGTGGATCACGGCATCCGCAATGCCTGCAGGGGCACGCAGAAGCCCGATTACCTGTGGCTCACCGACGCCGACATCGTTCACGGCCCCGGCGTCCTGCGCGCGCTCGTCGACAAGGCTGACCGCAATCGGCTCGGCCTCGACTCGCTCATGGTCCGGCTCGCCTGCCGCAGCTTCTGGGAGCGCCTGCTCGTTCCCGCGTTCATCTACTTCTTCCAGATGCTGTACCCGTTCCCGGCCATAAACGACCGGGCCAGCCGAATCGCGGGAGCGGCCGGCGGCTGTGCGCTGGTCACGCGCGAGGCGCTCGAGGCCGTCGGCGGCATCGCGACGATACGGTCGCAGCTGATCGACGACTGCGCGCTTGCCATGACGATCAAGCGATCGGGCTGGCCAGTCTGGGTCGGGCTGGCGCAGGAAAGCCACAGTCTGCGCGGCTACGAAACGCTGATCTCGTTCTGGCGCATGGTCACCAGGTCGGCTTTTGTCCAGCTGCGATACTCCAACCTTCTGCTTGTGTTCACGCTCGTCGGGATGAGCATCACCTTTCTTGTTGCGCCGGTGATCGTGATCACCTTTCCGCTGCATGGTCACTGGCTGGCAACAGTGCTTGCCGCCGGCGCGTGGGCTCTCCAGGCCCATACGTATCGCCCGACACTCGAGCTGTACGGATTGTCACCCTTTCGCAGCCTGACATTACCTGCGGCTGCTCTTCTGTTCATGCTGATGACGTTGCACTCGGCAGTCGATCACTGGCGCGGTCGCGGTCAATCCTGGAAGGGCCGCCGCTATGCGGAATTCTTCTCGCGTTAGCCTTGATTTCGACTTTGATGGAACCCGCGTTAAAGACATTGCGCTTATAGGGGGCGATGACTAGAATCGTGCCGAAAAGGAAAACGTGCTGGTCCTTCGCGGCGGAGCGGCCTTGCGGAGCGTAATGGCGTGCTCCTTATTGTGCGTACGCAAACACTGGAAGGTTGACTAGATGCCGGTATCAACACCGCTTCTCGACACGATCGCCACGCCCGCCGACCTCCGGAAGCTCGACAAGTCCAAGCTGCGCGCCCTCGCAGACGAGCTCAGGGCAGAGACAATCGACGCCGCGTCAACGACCGGAGGCCATTTCGGAGCCGGCCTCGGAGTCGTCGAACTGACGGTGGCTCTGCACTACGTGTTCAACACGCCCCAGGACCGCCTGGTCTGGGACGTGAGCCACCAGGCCTACCCCCACAAGATCCTGACCGGTCGCCGTGCCGGCATCCGCTCGATCCGCCAGAAGGACGGCCTTTACGGCTTCACCAAGCGGGCGGAGAGCGATTACGACCCGTTTGGCGCCGCCCACAGCTCGACCTCGATCTCGGCCGGGCTCGGCATGGCAATCGCCCGCGACCTCAAGAAGGAAGACAATCACGTCATCTGCGTGATCGGCGACGGGGCGATGAGCGCCGGGATGGCGTACGAGGCGATGAACAACGCCGGGGCGCTCGACAGCAGGCTGATCGTCATCCTCAATGACAACGGCATGTCGATTTCACCGGCCGTCGGCGCACTGACCAATTACCTCTCGTGGCTGATTTCGTCGCGTCCGTTCCTGTCGCTGCGCGACATCGCCAAGCAACTCGCCGGCCGTTTTCCGAGAAGCGTGCGCGAGGCGGCTGCGCGCGCGGATGAATACGCCCGTGGCATGCTGTTCGGCGGCACGCTGTTCGAGGAGCTGGGATTCTACTACGTCGGACCGGTCGACGGACACAACATCGACACGCTGGTGCCGATCCTGCAGAACATCCGGGACGCTGACACGGTAGGCCCGATCCTGCTCCATTGCGTCACCGAAAAGGGCAAGGGCCATCCGTTCCCCGAACCGCACGTGGAAAAGTACCATGCGGTATCGAAGTTCGACCCGGTCACCGGCAAGCAGTTCAAGTCTGCCTCCAACGTGCCGACCTACACAAAGGTGTTCGCCCAGTCCCTGATCGCCGAGGCGAAACGCGACGAATCGATCATCGCGATAACCGCGGCGATGCCGTCCGGCACCGGACTCGACCTGTTCCAGGAGCGTTTTCCCGAGCGAACCTTCGATGTCGGCATCGCCGAACAGCACGCCGTGACGTTCGCTGCCGGATTGGCCACGGAAGGCATGAAGCCGTTCGCTGCGATCTACTCGACGTTCCTGCAGCGCGGCTACGACCAGGTGGTCCACGACGTGGCCCTGCAGCGGCTTCCGGTGCGTTTCGCAATCGATCGCGCTGGCCTTGTCGGACAGGACGGACCGACCCATGCAGGAAGTTTCGACCTCACTTACCTCTGTTGTCTGCCGGGCTTCGTCGTCATGGCCGCTGCAGACGAGGCCGAGCTTGTTCACATGGTCGCGACGGCCGTCCAGATCGACGATGCGCCCTGCGCCTTCAGATATCCCCGTGGCGAGGGTGTCGGCGTCGAACTGCCCGAACAGGGCGTGCCGCTCGAGATCGGCAAGGGACGCATCCTGCGCGAAGGCACCAAGGTGGCGCTGCTGTCCCTCGGTGCCCGGCTCCAGGAGTGCCTCAAGGCGGCCGATGAACTGAACGCCCACGGTCTTTCGACGACTGTCGCGGACGCGCGTTTTGCCAAGCCCCTCGACCACGACCTGATTCGGCGGCTCGCCCAGGAGCACGAGGTAATGATCACCATCGAGGAAGGTTCGATCGGAGGCTTCGGCTCGCACGTGCTGTCGTTCCTTGCCCGCGAGAACATGCTGGACCGTTGTGCCAGGATCCGGCCGATGACACTGCCCGACAGGTTCGTGCAGCATGGCTCGCCCGACGAACAGTACGAGGACGCGGGCCTGCAGGCGCCTCACATCGTGGCCGAGGTGTTTGCCGCACTGGACGACGAACAGGCGCTGTCGGCCTTCAAGGCCAAGGCCTGAAGCCGGCGAGCCGAACGGACCAGCCCTCACTGCGGAGCAGGAATGGACCTCGCCCGCGATAACGGGGCGGGCGACGCCCTTTGCAGTCCCACCGACGTAGCCTATGTCGACCGGGTGGTCCGGCTGGCGAGTTCGTCCTTCTACTGGGGCATGCGATCGCTTCCGCCCCAGCGCCGACAGGCGATATACGCCGTCTACGCATTCTGCCGCGAAGTCGATGACATCGCCGACGAAGACGGTCCGTTGGCCGCAAAGCGCGAACGGCTTGCCGCCTGGCGGGCGGAAATCGACCTTTTGTACGACGGGGCGCCGACGAGGCCGATAACGCGGGTTCTTGCCGGGCCGATCTCCGTTTACGGGCTCGATCGAGCCGACTTTCTAGCCATCATCGACGGCATGGAAATGGATGCCGGTGCGCCGATCCGGGCGCCCTCGCGCGACGACCTGATGCTCTATTGCGATCGGGTCGCCTGTGCCGTGGGGCGGTTGTGCGTGCGAATTTTCGGTGAGACCGGGGAGGCTGGAAGGCGGACTGCCGATGCCCTCGGCCGCGCGCTTCAGCTCACCAACATCCTGCGCGACGTCCACGAAGATGCCGAACGCGGACGGTTGTACTTCCCGCACGAGCTTCTCTCGAGGCACGGGGTGAACGGCAGTGAACCTGCCGAGATCGTCGACGATCCGGCATTCGTGGATGCCTGGCACGAACTTGCCGCGGAAGCCCGCGAGGCATTCGCGGAATCGGAGGCCGCGCTCGCCGACTGCGACGCCACCAGGGTGCGGCCGGCCCGCATCATGATGGAAGCCTATCGCCGTACCCTCGATCGCCTGGAGGCGGCGGCCACCGCATCCGGCCGCGTGCCGCGCCGTCCGCAACCGGGCAGTTTGCGCCATTTCCTCGACAAGGCCGAACGGCTGCTCATCGCCGTGCGCCACGGCTGGTCCTGAGGACAACGGGAAGTGATCGTGCAACGCTCACACAGACTTTCGGCCGACGGAACGGCGCGGTTTCCGCATCTGTCGGGATGTGAGAGTCGTCGGGGACGGTGCAACACCGCTCCAGCCATCGCGCCGCAGTCACAGTCATGACGATCCACGTGATCGGCGCCGGGCTTGCCGGCCTCGCCGCAGCCATCCGGCTGACCAGGGCCGGCCATGAGGTTACCGTCCACGAAACGGCAGGCCATGCGGGCGGACGCTGCCGGTCGTTCCATGACCGGACCCTCGATACCGTAATCGACAACGGCAACCATCTGGTGCTGAGCGGCAACCGTTCCACCCTCGCCTACCTCAATACCATCGGTGCCGGTGACCGGCTGGCCGGCCCGCAGGAAGCGGTGTTTCCGTTTCTCGATCTCGGGTCAGGTAACCGCTGGCAGGTGCGGCCGAATGCAGGCCCCGTCCCATGGTGGGTGTTCGATAAAGCGCGGCGGGTGCCCGGCACCTCGGTCGGCGATTATCTGTCGCTTGCCCGACTTGCCGTCTCCTCGCCCCGTGGAACCGTTGCCGAGGTGCTGGAGCGGGACAACCCGCTGTTCGCCCGTTTCTGGGAACCGCTGGTGCTTGCCGTGCTCAATGCACAGCCGGACCGGGCCGCGGCGAGCCTCTTGCGCCCGGTGCTGCTGGAAACATTTGCTCGCGGTGGAAAGGCATGCCGACCGCTGATCGCGCGGACGAGCCTGGGCGACACTTTCATCGATCCCGCACTTTCCTGGCTTCGACACAACGGAACCGCGATCGGGTTCGGCAGCCGGATGACGCGCCTCGAGTTTGCAGGCAATGAGGTCAGCGCCCTGAACGTGTCGGGAAACCGTATCCCCGTGGCGGCGGATGACCGCATCGTTCTTGCGGTACCGGCGCCGGTCGCGGCCGACCTCGTCCCAGAGTTGACGGTGCCGCGTGAGCATTCGCCGATCGTCAACCTGCACTTCCGGCTGCCGTCGGCACCGGTCACGGACTGGCCGGCGCCGTTCCTCGGGCTCATCGGCGGGACCGCGCAATGGCTGTTCCTGCGCGGCGATATCGCGTCCGTGACCATATCCGCCGCCGAGCAGATCGTCGACGAGCCGGCCGACCGCATCATCGCCCTGGTCTGGCGCGATGTCGCGACAGCGCTTGGGATGGATGCCGCCGCGCCGCCACCGGCCCGCGTCGTCAAGGAGAAGCGGGCGACCTTCACCCAGGAACCTGGTCAGCTCGCCCTGCGGCCGGGCGCCCGGACCCGGTTCGCCAACCTCGTGCTCGCCGGCGATTGGACCGATACCGGGCTGCCTGCCACCATCGAGGGCGCGATCCGGTCCGGCTTCACCGCTGCCGATGCGGCAATCAGCCGACGGTGAGCATGGTAGCGCCTCCGGCCGAGAAAGCGCATTTGACAGCGCCGTTGCCGCCTGTTCCGGTGGATGGAACTACCACCCCCGGCTACCGCGTTCCTTGACAGGCGTGCCGGGCGGCGTACATAGACGCCGGCCGGGAGGGGTGGCTTGCACGACCTGGTCAGTACTGGAGGTTTGTAATGACGCGCGGCGCGCCGAAGACCCGCAAGGCCGGGGCCGGTACGAATGGCGCCAGATCCCTTACGTTGCAGGAGGCCATCGAACACACGCTGAACGACGCCGTCTCGGATCTCGCCTCGCGGCAGGACAGCGACGGGCATATCGTCTACGAACTCGAGGCGGATACCACCATCCCGTCCGAGTACATCCTTCTCAACCACTTTCTGGGCGAACCGGAGCCGGAGCTCGAGGCCGAGCTCGCCGACTACATCCGCAGGCAGCAGTCCGACCGCCATGGCGGGTGGCCACTGTTCTACGACGGCGCCTTCGATATCTCTGCGACCGTGAAGGCGTACTATGCCTTGAAGCTGACCGGCGACGACCCCGACGACGAACACATGGTGCGGGCCCGTCACGCCATTCTCGAGTACGGGGGTGCCGAGAAGGCCAACGTGTTCACCCGCTACATGCTCGCACTGTTCGGCCAGGTGCCGTGGCGCGCGGTTCCCGCCATGCCGGTCGAGCTCATGCTCATGCCGCGGTGGTTCCCGGTCAACATCTGGAAGATGTCGTACTGGTCGCGGACCGTCATCGCGCCGCTCCTCATCCTCGCCGCGAAGAAGCCGCTGGCTGTGAACCCCAGGGGTGTGCACGTGCCGGAACTGTTCGTGACGCCGCCCGACCGGATCCGCCAGTGGCAGACCAACCCGACGGGTTCGGCGTGGGGCGAATTCTTCCTGCAGCTGGACAAGATACTGTACCCGTTCGACAAGCATGTGCTGGCAAGGTTGCCGACGCGGAAGCGGGCAATTCAGCGCGCGCTCGAGTTCATCACCCCGCGGCTCAACGGGGAGGACGGCCTGGGCGCCATTTACCCGGCGATGGCCAACACGGTGATGGCGTTCCGGGTGCTCGGCTATCCGAAGGATCACCCGGATCTCGTGATCGCCCACCAGTCGGTGCGCAAGCTGATCACGAGGGGCAAGGACGGCCGCTACGTCCAGCCGTGCCTGTCGCCGGTGTGGGATACGGCCCTCGCCGCTCATGCATTTGCCGAGGCCGGCATGGACCACGAAAGCGCGCCGCTTGCGCGCAGTTGTGAGTGGCTCTCGGAGAAGCAGATCCTCGACGTCAAGGGAGACTGGGCAATCAAGGCGCCGGATCTCGAACCCGGTGGCTGGGCGTTCCAGTACGCGAACGACTACTACCCGGATGTCGACGATACCGCCGTCGTCGGCATGATCCTGGACCGCACCGACTCCAAGCGCTACGCCCACGCGATCTCCCGCGCCGCCACCTGGATCAAGGGGATGCAGAGCACCAACGGCGGCTGGGGCGCCTTCGACATCGACAACGATTCCGAGTTCCTGAACTCGATACCCTTCGCCGATCACGGGGCACTGCTCGACCCGCCGACCGTCGACGTCACCGCACGCTGTGTGGGCTTTCTCGCACAGATCGGCCACGATCGCTCGGAGCCGGCCGTTGCGCGTGCCCTGGAGTTCCTCAAGCGCGAACAGGAGGAGGACGGCTCATGGTTCGGCCGCTGGGGCACCAACTACATCTATGGCACCTGGTCGGTCCTGTCGGCACTGAACGCCGTCGGCGAGGACATGAGTGCACCGTATGTACGCCGCGCCGTCGAATGGCTGCTGTCGAGGCAGCGCGAGGATGGCGGCTGGGGCGAGGACGGGGCGACCTATTGGCAGGAACATCGCACCGAGGCGAAGGAGAGCACGCCCTCACAGACGGCATGGGCGCTGCTGGCGCTGATGGCGGCGGGAGAAGTCGACAACCCCGCGGTGGAGCGCGGCGTGAACTACCTCCTGTCGCATCCCCGCGAGGGCTCGAAGTGGGAGGAACCGTGGTTCACCGCGGTCGGCTTTCCACGGGTTTTCTACTTGCGGTACCACGGATACAGCGCCTATTTTCCGGTCTGGGCACTGGCGCGCTATCGCAATCTCAAGCAATCCAACACGCGCCGGCCTGCCTGGGGGATGTGAGCAGGATTGCCGTAGTCACTGGGCTTCAGCTCGAGGCCCGATTGCTGACGCCGCGCGGCCGTGCCGCGCACGGCGCGTTTCCCTACGTCTACTGCACCGGCGGCTCGCGCATCCGCTGTGCCGAGAAGGTGGACCAGGCGGTCGCCCGGGGCGCGCTCGGGCTGGTCAGCTTCGGCGTCGTGGGCGCGCTCGACCCGGGGCTGGCGCCGGGAACCCTGCTCCTGCCCGAAGCGGTGGTCGATCAGGACGGCGAGGTCTGGGACTGCGAGAAGTCGTGGCGGGCGGCGGCTCGCGCCATGATCGGTGCCGATGTCGTGATCGCGGAAGGCCCGCTGCTGACGGTGGACCGGGTGATCCGCACGCCTGAACAGAAGCGCATCTGCCGGGTGAGTTCCGGTGCGGTGGCGGTCGACATGGAAAGCGCATGGCTAGCCCAGGCAGCCCGTGCCGCCGGCCTGCCGTTCATCGTCATTCGCGCGGTTGCGGACACTGCCACACAGGCGCTGCCGATGCTGGCCGCGAACGCGATGCGGCCGGACGGGTCGCTCGATGTCCGCGCGCTGGCACTCGGGCTGATGCGGAGGCCGGGAGAGATCCGCGACCGTCTCGGCACCGCCCGTCAGACTGCGGCGGCGAAGCAGACGCTAGCGCGCGTTGCCGACCTGGGCCTGCCTGTCTTCGGGCTTCGGTAGCGGCGCGCGGGCCGGGCGGTCATCGTTCTCGGCCGCATGCACCTCGCCCAGGAACTCACCCACCTGACGCTCGAACACGTAGCGCGCCGGACGCTGGTTATCGAGCGGGATCTCGGGAGCCATCGGACCGTCGGTCCTGACTCCCCGCAACAGCACCCGCAGCGCCTTCAGCGGATGGTGGACCGTATCGGCCACCGCAGTCGGCTCGTACCCGCAATGCACCATGCAGTTCGCGCACTTCTCGTACTTGCCCGTCCCGTAGCTGTCCCAGTCGGTGGTTTCCATGAGTTCGCGGAAACTTGACGCATACCCTTCGGCGAGGAGGTAGCAGGGACGCTGCCAGCCGAAGATGTTGCGGGTCGGATTGCCCCACGGCGTACACAGGTACTGCTGGTTGCCGGCGAGGAAATCGAGGTAGAGCGTCGACTGGTTGAACAGCCACTTGCGCCCCTTGCCGCGGCGGAACACGTCGCGGAACAGGTTCTTGGTCTGCTGCCGGTTCAGGAAATGATCCTGCGCCGGCGCCCGCTCGTAGGCGTAGCCCGGCGAGACGGTGATGCTCTCGACACCAAGCCCCGACACGAAGTCGAAGAATTCGGCCACGCGTTCCGGCTGGGCATTGTTGAACAGGGTGCAGTTTACCGTGACGCGGAACCCGCGCTTGACCGCCTCCTGCACCGCCTCTACCGCGCGGTCGAAGACGCCTTCCTGGGCGACCGCGGCGTCGTGTTCTTCCCGCAACCCGTCCAGGTGCACCGAGAAGGTGAGATAGGGGCTCGGCTCGAACAGGTGCAGCTTCTTCTTCAGGAGCAGCGCATTGGTGCACAGATAGACGAACTTCTTGCGCGCCACGATGCCGGCGACGATCCGGTCGATCTCCTTGTGGATGAGCGGCTCGCCGCCAGGAATCGAAACGATCGGTGCACCGCACTCGTCCACCGCCTCAAGGCATTCTTCAACGCTCAAGCGCCGGTCGAGGATCGGTTTCGGATAATCGATCTTGCCGCAGCCGGGGCATGCGAGGTTGCACTTGAACAACGGCTCGAGCATGAGCACGAGCGGATAGCGATCGTTACCCTTCAGCTTCTGCTTGAGAATGTAGGCGCCAACACGAATCTGCTGGATCAGTGGTACTGCCACTTGATTTCCTTCCGCTGAATGTTCAGGGGCAGTAGTCCGCCGCGGCCAGCCACCAAACTCCTCTGTCAGATGAACATTTTGGTGGACCGCGTCAAGGTCGGATTGCTACGGACCTGCCGCCCGCCGGCGCTCGCGCCGGCGTTGTTTCTTCCGTTGATCATTTCCGTCAGGTTCATCCCTGTCCGGACGTCTCCTCTGATTGCGCGGGCGCTGCGGCGGCTCGTCACGGCCTGGACGCGGGCGCGGAGCGACCGGGGCGAGATCCGGTTCGGCGTGCGCCGTACCCGCTGCAGCGGCGTGTGCGGGACCGATCAAGAGCCAGTCGATAAGCTTCGGCAGCACGATCAGCGTGCACACGAGTGTCAACCCGATCGAGATGGTCAGGAGCGCTCCCATGCTGGAGATGCCCCGATGATCGGACAGGGCAAGGGTTCCGAACGATGCCAGCGTGGTGAGTGCGCTCAACAGTACCGCCCTCGGTGTGCATGTTGCGACCAGCACCCGGTCCTCGTCACCGTTGCGGCGCTCGACCACCTCGCGGGCGCGCACGACGAGATGAATTCCGCCGGCGACGCCCAGCCCGATCAGCAGTGGCAGCACGATGACATTGGCGAAGTTGAACGGTATGTCGAACACGACAGTTGAGGCGAGCGTCAGTATCGCCGCCATTGCCACCGGTGCGAGCACCAGACCCACATCGATCAGCCGGCGGAGCGTGAAGAGCAGCGAAAGCAGGATGAGCACGGCGGCGACACCGGTCGCCTGCAGCATTGCGCGTGACACGACGTCGGTTGCGTTGATTATCTCCACCGGCGCGCCGGTGGCCTTGCCGGTGACGGCGCTTACAGCCCTGACGAACCGGCGCATCGCCGGCTCCTCGCCGATGTTCTGGGCCGGCAGTACCTCGAGCCGGTAGTACCCTCCGGAGACGTAGCGTTCGGTGATGTCGGCGGGCAGCGATTCCTCAGTCACCGGCTGGGCCTGCAGCGCCTGGCGCAGTCCTTCAATGGCAGCGGGAAGATCGCGGAATATCGCTCGCTCGTATTGGAGGTACGCCGCCTCCCGGCGATCGCCCAGCTGCTCGAAATCGGCCAGCGACGCCCGCAGGCCGGCGGCGGTCGCCGCGATTTCACCCTGTGCATTGGCGGAGATCACCTGCAGCATCGTCTGCAGGCTTTCGATGGCGCTCTCGCGCGCCTCCGGACCGGGATCGGTGGGAGGCCGTACGCCCTGCGGCAACGCGCCACGAAGCTGGCGGAGTGTGGCAATCCGCTCCTCCTGGCCGCTGGGGACGAACGTCAGGATCGACACCACCGAATCCACGGCATCGATCTGTTCCAGCCGTTCACTCAGCGTCCTGGCTTCCGACGCATCTTCGGCGAGAACCTGAATGACGTACGGTGAGGTCTCGCTGTTTCTCAGGAGTTGCTCGAATGCCTGCACCGCGGGTGCGTCCGGATCCTTCAGCTTCATCGGATCGCCAACGAAGGTAACCTGCGGCAGGACCAGGAACGACAGTGCGGTCACCACCAGGATCACCATGGTTGCGACCCGACGCAGTGGATCCGGCAGCTCGTAGATGCCCAGTCCGAGACTGCGGCCCTCATTGCCCGAGCGGAACCGTGGGATGAGTGTCAACAGGGCAGGCAGCACCGTCAGTGACGCGATGAAGGCAATCGCCATCCCGAACGCGGAGATGACGCCAAGTTGCGTCATGCCGACAAAGGCAGTGGGGGTGAATGCCAGGAATGCCAGTGCTGCTGCACCGGTGGTGACGGCGAGCGACCATCCCACGGCGCGTGCCGTGTTGCGAAGGGCCTCCTCATGTGGCCTTTGCGCCCGCACTTCCTCTTCGTAGCGCAGGCTGTAGTGGATCGCGAAATCAATGCCGAGGCCGACAAAGAGCACGGCAAACGCGACCGAGATGAGATTGAGATAGCCGACGGTGAGCGTCGCAAAGCCGGCTGTCCAGACAAGACCGATGATCAGCGTGCCCAGCGACGCCAGCACCAGCTTCCACGACCGCACGCCGACTGCCAGGATGAGTGCCACAAGGATGAACGAGATGATGGCCGCAAGGACCATGCCGTCACTCACACTTCGCAATTCCTCGGCATTGATTGCGGCTTCCCCGGTGATCAGGATCTCGGCACGGCCGGAAAAGCTGGTTTCGGGATCGGCGGCCAGACTGCGGGCCACCTGCAGTGCTTCCTCGGCCGGAGACAGGCTGCCGTAATCGAGTGCCGGCGTGACGGCGATGAAGTACCGGTTCTGGTTCCGCTGCTGGCCCGCTTGACCGGCCAGGAAACGCTGCCAGTCGAACGGCTGCGGCTCGCCCTGCACTGTCGATTTCGCGACCCTGTCGAGTTCGGCAAGGAACGGCTCGAACGACGCCGACTGGCCGTTGTCGGTGCCTGCTTCCATGGCGCGGCGCATCGACTCGCGGAAGAACTCTGCCAGGCCGCGCAACGTCTGATCACGTGTCAGACCCTGCAGCATCGGCGCCGTACGCCGGAAACGCTCGACCAGTTCCTGGAACTGGGCGTCGTCCAGATACAACAGCCCGTTCTGCTCGAAGAACGGATCCAGTTCCGGCGCATGGACGCTGTGAAAGACATCGGGTCTGCTGCGGAACGATACCGCCAGGGATTGCGCGGCTTCGCGGGCAATTGCGGGATCATCGGACTGAACGATCGCGACAAAGTTGTTTTCAAGCTGCGGGAATACCCGCGCCAGTTCCCGCGACTGCTGCCGGAAGGTCAGCTCGCTGGAGATCATCTCCGTCGTGTCGGTGTTGACCGTCAGGCTGGTGGCCGCGTACGCACCTGCGGCAATGGCCACCGCGACCGCCACCGCGATGACCGTCTTCGGCCAGCGCGAGCAGATGTCAACGCTGGTGGTGAACCACGGGTCCAGACGGTGTTGCGGCACTTCTCTACCCTATCGTTGAGTACACGCGTTGGTCAGACGGGCAATGCGACGTGATATTTTTGATCGTCTGTTGCCATGCCGGCCGTGACACCAGCCGGGGCGCCGCTGTCCGGTAGAGGGCAACTGGGGTGCAAATATGTTGAACGGCATGCGACATGGCCTGGTGGTTGCGACTCGTGGCCGCATCGGCAGCCGCACGTCGCCATGCGGCATGGTGCGACACCGTGCCCAACGCCAGGCCCGCACGAATGGCAGATTCACGCGCTCGCAACACGCGTACAAGTGGGACCACTGCACCGGCACGTCGGAATCCGAAGAGCAATGAACTGCTCCGGGTCCGTGCGGCTTGGGTGCAATAGTACGTCTGACCTGACGGCGCAAGGCTTGAGCCACCAAGGTTTGGCGGACAGCAATCAAGCAGGCCGTATCGAGCGTCAACGGCGCCGCCACCTGCTAGCCGCCGTGTCCTGCCTGGCAAACCGGTTGCTCTTCGCCGGAAGGCTTGTTGCTCGGGTCAGCCGCCCCCGGTTTCGTCGTCGCCCCTTCGGCTGCCGGCAAAGTCAGTTCGTAGATCAGGAATGACTCGATCCAGATCGATCGTTCGTGCACCAGACGGGCATCGAAGCCGGCCTCCCGTATCAGCCGGCCGAGCAGCGTGAGATCGGAATCGGTCGAGACGAGAAGATACATGCGCCCGCCGGGGGCGAGCAGCTCGCGTGCCTGCCCGAACAGGTCAGCAATGTCGCGATAGTCCGGGCCGGCATGCCATGCCCGGTCTGCGAGGTCACGCGGTTCGCCGGCGAACGAGGGCGGGCTGGAGAAGATCACGTCGAAGCGCTCCCCGGGCGGCACGTTGGCGAGGAGGTCCGAGACCAGCGGGCTTACCTTGCCGTCGAGCCCGTTGGCGCGCGCGTTCACCCCGGCGGTACCGGCGGCGTTCGGATTGATGTCGATGGCGACCGCCCGCGGCGCCCCTGCCCTTACCGCCGCCATCGCCAGAATGCCGCTGCCGGTGCCGACATCGGCGACGCACTTGCCGGCAAGATCGAGACCGCCGATGAACCGGGCGAAATACTCGCTGGTCAGGAAATAGCGGGGATGGAACACGGTCGGCGGCACGATGAGGCGAAATCCCGCGGCACGGGTGATACGGGTCCGCTTCTGACTGAGGATCAGGTGATAGGAGAAGAAATGGACGAACCCGCGCAGGAACCGTCGCCATGGCCCCTGCGGCGACTGACGAGAGCGAAACTGATCCAGATCATCCCGTTGTTCGACCGACACCGTCTCGTCCCCGCTCCATGCGCCATCCGGTTGGGTTCGCGAGCCCGCGGCCGGAGACCGGCAACAGGACCCGCGTCAGACCAAACGCGCATGTATACGGAAGAGTTTCACCGGGACCGTATCGGCTGGCCGGTATCGCGGAACCGGTTGGTGATCGGATAGCGGCGGTCGCGGCCGAAGTTGCGGGCGGACACCTTGACGCCGGGAGCCGACTGGCGGCGTTTGTATTCGGCCGTGTACAGAAGCTGCTGCACGCGTTCGACCGTCGCCCTGTCGTGGCCCTTGGCAACCACCTCGGCAACCGAGTGTTCGCCTTCGACGAGGTCGAACAGGATGTCGTCCAGGACGTCGTAAGGCGGCAGCGAATCGCTGTCCTTCTGGTCCTCGCGCAATTCGGCCGAGGGTGGACGTTCGATCACGCTCTCCGGAATGACCCGGCCCTCGGGACCGAGACAACCCGCCGGGCGGTGCTGGTTGCGGAACCGGGCGAGCGCGTACACCTCGGTCTTGTAGATATCCTTGATCGGATTGTAGCCGCCGTTCATGTCGCCATAGATGGTCGCGTACCCGACCGACAGTTCCGACTTGTTGCCGGTGGTGACGACCATCGGCCCGAACTTGTTCGAGATCGCCATCAGGAGCGTTCCGCGCACCCGCGACTGGATGTTCTCCTCGGCAACGCCGGGCGGCAGCCCGTCGAACAGTGGCGCGAGAGCGCGCGTAAATCCCTGTACGGGCTCCTCGATCGGCACAACGTCGTAACGGGCCGCGAGCAGCCGCGCGGTGCGCTCGGCATCTACGATGCTCTCCCTGGCGGTGAAGCGGTAGGGCATCATCACGCAGTGAACCCGATCCGCGCCCAGCGCATCGACTGCCATCGCGGCACAGATGCTTGAATCAATCCCGCCCGAGAGACCCAGCACGACACCTGGAAAGCGGTTCTTGTCGACATAGTCGCGCAGGCCCGTGACGCAGGCGAGGTACGTCGTCTCCAGCCCCTCGTCGAGCGTCGCCACGTCACCGCCGGCGAACCGCCAGCCGTCACCGGCGCGTTCCAGGGAGACGATGCCGACGCTTTCCTCCCAACCCGGCAGCTGGAACCGGAGTGAACAGTCGGCGTCGAGACCGAACGAGGCCCCATCGAACACCAGTTCGTCCTGGCCGCCCACCTGGTTGAGATAGGCCATCGGGAGGCCGGTTTCCGTTATCCTGGCAACGGCGACATTGAGACGGGTGTCGCGCTTGTCCCGCCAGTACGGAGAGCCGTTGATGACAACCAGGATCTCGGTCCCGGTTTCGGCGAGGCATTCGCACACCTCTTCGATCCAGATATCCTCGCAGATCGGAACGCCCACCCGCACCCCGCGCAGGTTCATCGGGCCGGGCAACGGGCCGGAATGAAAGACGCGCTTCTCGTCGAACGGCCCATAATTCGGGAGTTCGACCTTGTGGCGGATCGTCTGGACCGTGCCTGCGTCGAGCAGCGCAACGGAATTGTAGAGCTTGTCGTATTCCATCCAGGGCGTGCCGATGATCACCGCGGGGCCGCCATCGGCCGTATCGCCGGCAAGGTCGCGGATGGCAGCCATCGCGGCATCCTGGAGTGCCCGTTTCAGGACCAGGTCCTCTGGCGGGTAGCCGGTGATGAACAACTCGGGAAAGACCACCGCGTCGCAGTTTCCGGCGCCGGCCACGGTCCTCGCCTCGCGCGCCCTCGCCAGGTTGCCGGGGATGTCGCCGACCACCGGGTTCAGCTGCGCCATGGCTATGCGGAGCGTATCCTTCACGCGCTGTTCCTTACGCCGGCGGTACGGGCGGCGCAATCCCGCCAAGCTTCGGGAGCGACACCCGCCGTTGCTTAACGTTTCCTTTAGCGACCCCTCCTAAACTGTCGATTTTGGCGGCCTCCATTCCGCCTGTCCATGACCGAGGGTGCGGTGGACCCGATGTACCGAAGCACGGCCGGGCGGGCGGAAGCCCTTTTTGTCAAAGCGGCGTGTGCGCATGGCGACGATTGTCAGGCTGGGTGCACGGCAACGTCGTTCCTGCAAGTCCGGATGACTGGCCAGACCGCGGTGCCAAATCGCGACGTTCACCGGCCGGCGGGCGGTGCGAGCGGAGAGATCCCACCAGGAGCCAGAGCACTGTTGCCCGCCACCGCGTCATTGCTGCGACTTCGGGCCGGCCGGAGAGGAGAACTTGCCTCCGCCTGCCACGCCCGGGGTTCAATGTCCCACAGGAGGACTGCATGAGCCGACATCCCAGGCCGATCACGATCGTGGTGGCCGACGATGACCCAGACGACCGGATGATGGTCGAGGAGGCGTTCCAGGAAAATCGCCTCAAGAACACCCTGGTGTTCGTCGAGAACGGCGAGGAGCTGATCGACTGCCTTCGCGGCGAGGGCCGCTTCGCGGGCGCGACGGAACGGGCACCGGTGGGCGTCGTCCTGCTCGACCTGAACATGCCCCGCATGGATGGCCGGGAAGCGTTGCGTGTCATCAAGGCGGATCCAGCCCTTCAG
>Ga0079224_100001717_pt1 | contig 25699 bp, 23 predicted proteins | sample Stecom2015_FD_80414 | JGI IMG/M metagenome (GOLD analysis project Ga0079224, IMG submission 80414) | Agricultural soil microbial communities from Utah to study Nitrogen management - Steer compost 2015 | ecosystem: Environmental > Terrestrial > Soil > Agricultural land | place: USA: Utah... | reverse complement strand
GCAGGTCATTTCACGTGACGAAAGGTTCGGAAGCAAGCCCATGTCAAATACGTCTCTCGAAAAGAGCAAAATCCGGATCCTGCTGCTGGAAGGCGTGCATCAATCTGCCATTGATACCCTGAATGCCGCGGGTTACACCAATATCGAGTATCTGACCCATTCACTGGGTGAGGAAGAGCTGATCGAGAAGATTGCCGATGCGCACTTCGTTGGTATCCGCTCGCGCACCCAGCTGACCGAGAAAGTATTTGAAGCCGCCAGGAAGCTGGTGGCCGTGGGCTGTTTCTGTATCGGCACCAACCAGGTCGACCTGCAGGCTGCGACCCGCCGTGGCGTGGCCGTGTTCAACGCGCCCTTCTCCAACACCCGTTCCGTGGCAGAACTGGTTCTGGCCCAGGCCATCCTGCTGCTGCGTGGTGTGCCGGAAAAGAACGCCAAAGCCCACCGTGGCGAGTGGCTGAAATCGGCCAAGAACAGCTACGAGATTCGTGGCAAGAAGCTTGGCATCATCGGTTACGGCAACATCGGCACCCAGTTCAGCGTGCTGGCCGAAAGCCTGGGTATGGATGTCTATTTCTACGACGTGGTTTCCAAGCTGCCGATCGGCAACGCTACGCAAGTGGGCACGCTACAGGAACTGCTGAACATGTCCGACGTGGTCTCCCTGCACGTACCGGAGACTCCGGCGACCAAATACATGTTCAAGGCCGAGCAGTTTGCCCAGATGAAGCCGGGCAGCATCCTGATGAACGCTTCCCGCGGCACCGTGGTGGATATCGATGCCCTGGCCGATGCGCTGAGTTCCGGCAAACTGCTGGGCGCGGCCATCGACGTATTCCCGGTGGAGCCCAAGTCCAACGACGAAGAGTTTGTCTCTCCACTGCGCGAGTTCGACAACTGCATCCTGACTCCGCACGTGGGTGGCTCAACCATTGAAGCCCAGGAAAACATCGGGCGCGAAGTGGCCGAGAAGCTGGCAATGTACAGCGACAATGGCACCTCCGTTTCTTCGGTGAACTTCCCGGAAGTGGCACTGCCGTCGCACCCGAACCAGCACCGCCTGCTGCACATTCATGAGAACGTGCCCGGCGTGATGTCCGAAATCAACCAGGTGTTCTCCGAGAACAGCATCAACGTGTGCGGCCAGTACCTGCAGACCAAGGAAGACATCGGCTATGTGGTTATCGATGTCGACAAGGCCTACGGCGAACTGGCCCTGGAAAAACTGCGTCAGGTGAAAGGCACGATTCGCTGCCGCGTTCTGTTCTGAACCGGTTTTCACCAGCCGTAAAAAAACCCCGCAGGCTTTCGCCTCCGGGGTTTTTCTTTTGCGCTGGGAGCGGAGAATTACTGCTCCATCGGCACCAGCGTCAGCTCAACGCGACGGTTTTGCTCACGGCCCGCTGAGGTATCGTTAGAAGCAACCGGGTAGCGCTCGCCATAACCGGTCGCACGGGTACGGCGCGGCTCGATGCCCTGATTCAACAGGAAGTCACGGACAGAAGACGCGCGACGCTCGCTCAACAGCTGGTTGTAGCTGTCTGAACCGGTGCTGTCAGTATGGCCTTCAATCTGGATGATGGTTTTGTCGAACTCTTTCAGAACCAGAGCCACAGACTCAAGAGTGCCGGTAAAACCGGAACGGATGGTGGACTGATCCGTATCAAAGGTGATGTTACCCGGCATGATCAGGTCGATCTGGTCACCATTACGGACGACGCGAACACCGGTACCTTCCAGCTTCTGGCGCAGCTGGGCTTCCTGGCGATCCATGTAGTAGCCGATACCGCCACCCACGGCCGCACCGCCAGCGGCACCAATCAGTGCGCCTTTGCCACGATCACTGCTGCTAGAGGTTGCTGCGCCAATAGCAGCACCACCGATCGCGCCAATAATACTGCCCTTGGTGGCGTTCGAAGTTTTCTCTTCCCCGGTATACGGGTCATAGGTCATACAGCCACTCAGGCCAACAGTTGCTACCGCAAAGGCAAGAATTGTCTTTTTCACTGTCTTCTCCCGCTTCTGTAATCGTTGGTCCGGAGCTTTTGGCACTACAGCCACTGCTTACTCCGAGAATGTATCGATAATGGTATTGAATACCGTCGCCTGCAAATCCTGCGCTTCGTTCACAAGATGATGACGACCGTCCGGTATTCTTCGTTCCTTCACTGAGGAAAATTTATTCCGGATAATCCTCAGATTGTGCTGCCAGTCTACCGTCAGATCCTTCTCACCCTGCACCACGGTGACCGGAAAATCCACCGGCCTCGCCGACTCAATGTGCGGCACCCATTGTCGCAATGCAGTCACCCAATCGACATGAACCGCTCTTGCCTGCAACGGATCGTGTTCCCGCAGGAACCGGAGGAAGCGCGTATCGCCACTGTTGGGCCCGAATACCCGTTTCCAGCGAGTCAGGAACGGTTTGACCAGACTGTGGAGAATCTTTGCCCCCAGCCAGCCCATAGGCCTTACCAGTGGCGCCAGCAACACCACTTTGCGGAACGCCGAGGACTCCCGGTTGTGGTGATTCGACAGCAGGTAGTCAATCAATATTGCGCCACCCGTACTCTGCCCCACTGCGTACCAGGGCCCCCGAATCTTGTCCCTGACCTTCGCCATTACTTCCGACAGTACGGCCTGGTATTCCAGGAAACTGCCAATGGCGGCCGGCGTGCCACTCGACAATCCGTGCCCGGGCTGATCGTAGGCCAGAACATCGAAGCCGGCACCAAGACAGCGGTCAATCAACTGGGTATACAGCCCCACATGATCAAAATAACCATGCAGAATGAACACCGTGCCTTTCGGGCTGGCGCTCTCCGGCAGCCGAAAGTAATGCACCATGACTTCATGCCGCTCGGCACGGATGTACCCCTGATGGTAGACCACATCCGGATGCTCAACCCAAAGATCAAGGCCATAGAACCGGCAATACGCCTCCATCTCGGAACTCAGTTCCCGGCTGGCGGACGGATCAAACGGTTCCAGACGGTCCAGCAGGGAATGTCTGTCCCAGTTCGGTATTTCTATGGTATCTGTTTTCCAGTACACGTAGAGTTAAACGCCTGTCATGAATCCATAAATGCCAGTCATCCTAACGCATTCACGAGGGAGAACACAGATGTTCCAGCCGCTTCTTGAGGCCGGGTTGAGAGGGACCATGCACCGTTTTGTGAAGCCTGTCTTGTCCCGGGCATTTCCGCTGTCGGTGCAGCGCCGGTACACCCGGGAAGCCTATCGAACATCCTACCCGCCAAAAGACGTCAGTTTTGCGTGGGAAGACCTGGGCGATGTACCGGTGCTGCGGGCCTCTCCGAAAGACCGCTCTGGCGGCACCGTACTGTATTTTCACGGCGGAGGCTATGTCATGGGCTCTGCCGATACGCACCGGGGTATTGCCGGCCACCTGGCTAAATTCTCGGGCTGCGACGTACTGATTCCGGATTACCGGCTGGCACCGGAGCATCCGTTTCCCGCCGCGCCGGACGATGCCGAGGCCGTTTATCTGGCCCTGGTCAATCAGGGTGTGAGCCCCGGCTCCATTGCCCTGGCCGGAGATTCCGCCGGCGGCGGTCTGTCGGTGGTGTTGGCCATGCGGCTACGGGATCACGGTCACTCCCTGCCCTCATCCATCACCTGCTTCTCGCCCTGGACGGATCTGGCAGAACAGGATCTGTATACCCCGGAATGTGAACCGGTGCTGCACGCTGCCTGGACCTTCAAAGCCGCGAAAATGTACTCCAACGGCGTGCCTTTGACCCACCCACTGGTGTCGCCTGTCTACGGCGACCTGAGTGGGCTACCCCCCCTGTTGATTCAGGTCGGCAGCCAGGAAGTTCTGCTCAACGACGCCAGGCGATTGGCGGAGGCGGCCAAACAGGAACACGTGGAGACCACGCTGGAGATCTACAACAATCTCTGGCATGTATTCCAGGTGCACGCCGCGCAGCTTGACCGGGCCAGAGACGCACTGGCCGTTGCCGGGCGTCACATCAGGCGTCATCTTCAAGCCTGACGGCACCCTGGATCAACGCTTCCTTTCGGACTTTGGGCCAGCGCTTGACCTGCCATTCCAGTCGCGAGGCGCGGCTCCTGTCGCCCGCAGGCACATGGAATTCCAGGGTTAACGGCCCTTTACCTCTCAGGCTCCGGGCACCTTTAGGTGCCCCCGCCTGATGCTCGGCAAACCGCCGCTCCACATCCGTGGCAATTCCCGTGTAGAGGCTGCCCGACGCGGTGCGAACCAGGTACAGATACCAGTTTTCAGCCATGGTTCAACGCCTGTTCCCGATCACGGACCTTCTTCTGCTGCAGCCATAATCCCGCAATGATCAGCACCAGCCCGACATAGGTCGAGGTGAGAATAACTTCGCCCAGAATGAAGTAGATAAACACCAGGGACAGAAAGGGTGAGATAAAAATCAGATTGCTCACTTTCGAGGTGTTTTCCGCTTTTTTCATGGCCTGGGACCACAGCACAAAGGCTATGCCCATTTCAAAGACACCGACGTAAACCGCAGCGGCCATCGAACTCCCGACCGGCATGGCCAGCCCCGCCGTCTGCCAGCACACCAGCACAATGACCGGTAGCCCAAACAGGAAGTTCAGGAACAAACCCACCACCGGATCCCGGGTATCCCGGGTGGCAATAATCCAGTAAGACGCCCAAACCAATGTGCTGCCCAACGCCAGCGAGACGCCGAGCGGGTCCGAGAATGAGAGCGTGGTTACCGCCCCACGGGTAGCAATCACCACCACTCCGGCGTAGCAAACCAACCCCGCCAGAATATCAATCCTGCGCAGTTTCTGCCCCAGAAACGGCACCGACAGATAGGCCAGCACCAGCGCCCAGGTGTAGTTAAGAGGCTGGGCCTCCTGGGCGGGCAGACGGTCGAACGCGCCAAACAGCAGAAAGTAGTACAGGCAGGGATTGATCAGCCCCATCAGCATGGACTGAAGGTACTGACCCCGCCGCAGACGAAACACCAGCCCCCAGCGCCCCTGCAGCATGAGGATAACCGCCATCACGACGATGGAGGCGGTACAGGCGACCAGCAGCATCTGAACCGGCGCAAGATCCGCCAGTGACAACTTGAAGGCGGTGGCAACGGTCGACCACAGCAGCACCGTGGCAAGGCCGTACATCATGGCCTGTTTCTGATCAGTCATGCCCCTGCTCCACATCCGACTCCAGCCAGCGGTATAGTGTTCTGCGGTTAACGCCGAGTATCTGGGCCGCCCGGCGTTTGTTGCCTTCAACGGCAGACATGACCCGGCGCACGTAATCCTGCTGGAGCATCTCTAAGGTGGGCCATTCAGAGAGCTTCCCGGGGGAAGCGGCAACGGCAGCCGGAACACTCCCTCCCTGACGCTTCCGAATGCGTTCGGGCAGATGTTCAGGCTGTATGGTATCACTGTCACAAAAGGTGACTGCCCGCTCTATCGCACTGGACAACTCCCGGACATTGCCCGGAAACGGATAATCCCGGAGTATCTGCAGCGTGACATCACTGAACTTCAGGAAACCCCGGCTGTGACGACGTGCTGCCTCACCCAGAAAATGCATGGCCAGCAATTCAATATCCTCACCTCGCTCCCTCAGGGGAGGCACCGTTAACGACAGGGTTTCCAGGCGATAATACAGGTCTTCGCGGAAGAGGCCCTGCTCAACTGCCCGAAGCAGATCGACATGGGTTGCCGCCAGAATGCGAACATCCACCGTTTCCTCATGGTCTGCCCCCACCGGTTTGATGCAGCCTTCCTGTAACACCCGAAGCAGTTTGGCTTGCAGCGCCAGCGGCATTTCACCGATCTCGTCCAGCAGCAAAGTGCCACCGTCTGCCTCTGCAAACAGCCCCCTCCGGGCCTGTCGGGCACCGGTAAAGGCACCGGCCTCGTGACCGAAGAACTCACTTTCCATCAAATCCGGCGGGATACCAGCACAATTCACCGCAAGAAACGACTGCGCTGCGCGCTCACTTTGCTGGTGGATTGCCCTGGCAACCAGCTCTTTCCCGGTTCCGCTTTCACCATTGATCAGAACCGCGGCCTGACTACGGGCCACCTGGCGAATGTCTGACCTGAGGCGATCCATTACCGCACTGCCGCCAATCAGGCCCATATTTTCATCGCCGCCACGCCGGGACTGATATTCCGCCAGCTGCCGGTTCAGATCCGCCTGAGCCAGCAACCGTTTGATCTTTAACCTCAGATGATCCGTTGAGAGCGGCTTGGTCAGGAAATCATCAGCGCCGGCCTTCAAGGCATCGACCGCCTGGTCCACCGTGCCAAACGCAGTGATCACAATAAAGGGAATACCGGGATGCTCGGCCTGCTGAAGCGAAAGAATCTCCAGGCCGTCGCCATCGGGCAAGCGCAGATCCGACACAATCAGGCCCGGGCGCTCCTCCTCCAGAGCAACCCGCGCCGCGGCCACCGTGCTCACCCTGCGTACGTGGTATCCATCCACTTCCAGCTCTTCCACCAGCAACTGGCCAAGGCTGGCGTCGTCCTCTACCAGCAAGATGGGCACAGGCCGGCTGCTCATTGGCCCACCTCCTTCGGAAAATACAGAGCCATACCACAACCGCCCAGCTCGCTATCAATCACTTCAACGTATCCCCCATGCTCTTTCATAACACTCTGAACCACTGCCAACCCTAACCCCGTGCCTTCACCGGCCGGGCGGGTGCTGAAGAACGGCTCGAAAACCCGGGCGTGATGCTCCGCCGGTATACCGGTGCCATCGTCCTCGACCCGGAACACCCAATACTCCCCGGTTTCCCCTATGGAAAGGGCAACCCGTTCCCGGGCAGCCTGACAGGCATTTCTCACCACATTCAGGCACGCCAGGCCAACCCGGAGTGGTTCTGCCCGTGTCGGCATCGGCCCATCAAAAGCGTCGGCTTGCAGCGAAACCGCCTGGCAGCGCTCGTCCTCGCGGGCGCGGGTAACAACATCCTCGAGAATGTCTGCCAGGTTCACGGGCCGCCGGGACTCAGGCACATGCCGGAAACAGTCCAGCAGTTGCTGGATAATCATGGTCATCCGGTCCACCTGATGTTCGATATCATCCAGATGCCGTTGCTGATCCTGCACCAGCCCTGCCCTGGCCAGAATGCGGGCCCGGCCCTGAATGACGTTCAAAGGCGCCCCCAGTTCGTGGGCCACACCACCGGCAACCCGGCCAATCATCGCCACTTTCTCCTGGTATTCCAGCTGTTCTGCCAGTGCCCGTTCCCGGGCAATCCTGTCTTCGATTTCGGCCTCGGCCTCGGCCATTCGTTCGCCCAGGGCACGAATGCCCTGCTGGATCTGGTGCAACTCCTGTGGCCCTGCCGCCGGCGTCTCCAGTAGCCAGGCCCCCGGTTGCAGAGAGGCCATGCTCTCCAGTAAACGGTTCACGTGCCGGCCCACGGTCCGGTAATGCCCCAGAACAACAACAAGAATGATGGTGGCCGCAATCATCGACCAGATCACCACCGCCCACCAACGGCTGGTAGCCACCAGATCATGGAAATCACTGCGCTGCCGCGTTACCTGCAACAAGCCCTGGATCCGCCCGTCTTCCGCCACCAGAGGCGTAAACTGGGAAAACACCGACTCGCCATCCACCCTACGAAACGCGCCCCCGAGCTCACCACTGGCGATTACTTTTTCGGCGCTGGCGCTGTTGGTGACATCGGAATCTGCCACACCGAGACTGGCCACCCGGTTACCCTCGGCATCAAACACGGAGGCCCCGGAAATGCGCCCGATCTGGAAGATGGATTTCAGGGATTCTCCCAGTACCAGCTCATCGCTTTCGGCCAGCGCCTTGCTCACCGGCCCACTGACCGCTCGGGCAACCAGCTCCAGATCTTCACGAAGGCGATCATTCAGCGCCCGCTCGACCGCCCCCATGCCTATGTATATGGCAATGCCACTGAACAGCAACAGCGGCACCACAATACTGAGCACCAACGTTAATTGCAGCGACCGGAACAGTGCCCCGACCCGTTTTCCCAACAACGCCATAACCACCACTCTGCAAAAATGTCACAGCCTTTCTGCCACATGTGGCAATTTGCCACAAGGCAGATTACTGAGCTTTAACCATACAGAATACACAACCTACTGTTTTTTATGACTTTATACGAAAACTAAAAGCTGGCACGGGAATCGCAAATGTCACAGTGACATTCACAACTTTGTGGCTGGACAACAGGTCCGCCCACATCAAAACCAGGAGTAAAGCTATGAACAAACTGCTTGTATCCCTCACCGCATCTCTGGCCCTGCTGGCAACCGCACCGGTTATGGCACAGCAGGACCCCGCGTCGGCTGAACAAGGCTCTGGCTACAGCAATCCCGCCGCTGCAGGTACCCAAAGCACCAACTATAGCGATGCTGAACTGAAACAGTTCATAGAGGCACAATCCGGTGTAATGGAAGTCCGCGAGGAATACATCGAGAAGATCGAATCGGCCGACTCTCAGCAGGAGGCACAGGAGCTGCAGATGGAAGCCAACGACGAGATGGTTTCCGTGATCGAAGACGTGGGTATCGACATCCCCACCTATAACGCCATTGCCACCGCATACAGCAGTGAGCCGAAGGTACGCAACCGCGTTGACGCTCTGATGTAATTTTCCTGCATCCGGTTCGTCGTCTGGCCCCGCTTCGGCGGGGCTTTTTTGTGGCTGTTCATCAGGCATTTACACATCGGCCTTTTCTCCTCAGTATGTTGTGTTACCTTTTCCCTTAAGACCCGAACGCGCCGGATTCTGGAGCCTTGAACACAATGACCAAACGCCACCCGCTTCTCAGCTTCAGCCTCGTTGCCACTGCGGCAGTGATGCTGCTGACCGGTTGTTCCGACAACGGCGACCCGGCAGCCGCGCAGAGTTCGGCGAATGGCAAACCAGAGTATCCGGTCACCTGGCGCTTTGCCCTGGAAGAGATTGAAGGCAGCGTTCAGCATCTTTATGCGCAGCAGTTCCGGGAACAGATTGAAGCGCTGTCCGGTGGCAGGATTGAGGTCGATGTCTTTCCTTATGGCTCTCTGGGCACCTCCGCGCAGCTTACAGAACTGGCTCGCAACGGCTCGGTGAACCTGGCATTTGCTTCACCCGGCCACCTGGCCGATACCGTTCCGGAGACCGGCCTGTTTAACCTGCACTTCCTGCTTCCGGAAGAACAGGAACCTGCCCGTCGCCTACTGGAAGCGCCGGCATTTATGTCCGCATTTGAACCGGCCTACCACAATGCTGGCCTGCAACTGCTGGGGTTTGTGCCGGAAGGCTGGATGACCTGGACGGCCAACAGTCCCCTGAGAACCCCCGCTGATTTCCAGGGTTTAAGATTTCGCACCATGACCTCGGAAACCGCGGCGGAAGCCTTCCGAAGCTATGGTGCAGATCCGGTACAGACGCCTTTCTCGCAGGTATACAGTGATCTCCAGCTCGGCAACATCGACGGCCAGAGCAACCCGGTGTTTGCTATTGAGGAAATGGGATTCCATGAGGTCCAGAACGTCATGGCCATGGCCAGGGCCTCACGGTTTATCGCATCTGTTGTAGCCAATGAGGACTGGTTCGCCGGCCTCCCCTCGCAGGAACGGGAATGGCTGCAGGAGACCATCGCACAGTTATCCGAGGAAGCCTGGACCATCCAGGAAGACCTGAACAAGGAGCGACTGGAGACCATACTGGAACAGGGCGGAATCCGGATTGTACGGCTGACGGAAGCTGAACGGTCGGCCTTCCGGGAGGCAAGCCTGCCTGCCAGGGAACGCTTTATCGAACTGACCGGAAAGAAAGGCCAGGCGCTGATTCAGCAGGCGATGTCGATTTCGCGCGACTGATCAGCCTCATCTCAGGATTTCTGCGCCTCCAGATAAGGGTAGGAGACCATCCTGACCCCCTCATCACCACAGATCTCCGCAGCTCTTGCGGTAAGGTCTGAAATAAAGCGCGCCTGCTCTCTGGGTTCCAGCGGGTAGGCTTTCAACCAATAGCACATACCGGCTTCCCTTGCGGAAACCGTTACCAGCACCGGCTGGTAGGTTCTGGTGAGCGGGCAGGCAAAGATGGCATCCCGAAACAGGCCCAGCATCCGGCCAACATTGTGGTTCGGGTCCAGGAAGACCTCTGCCACGCACATCAGGTTATCGGTGCCGTCGTTGCCATTCGCCAGCAGCGTATTCCACAGCAGACTGTGGGGAATCACAATCACCGTGTCATCCAGCGTCACGATTTCTGCGGCCCGGGTACCGATACTCCGCACCTCACCATAGCGACCGTTCACTTCGATCCAGTCGCCCGGTCGGTATGGCATTTCATACAGCGTGACGATACCTGCAATGAGGCTGTTGGCGTAATCCTTGAAAGCAAAACCCAGGGCAAGACCCAGGGCACCGAAGATGGCGATCATGTTCTCGAACGAGGGCTCCACCAGAATGGGGACCACCACGATGATGGTCAGAACAATGACCAGAAGCCGGAATAGAGGAACCGATGCCAGAAGGTACAGCCTCGGTTTTCCAGATAATTTCGCAGCCAGCACCGGAACGACTTTCTGAACCAGCAGGATCAGCAACGAAGCGGCAACGATGACCGCCAGGGCTTCCAGCAGAGCCTCGGAGGTGATTGAAGACAGCGCGTCCTTGATACCGAAATCGCCCATAACCGTTTCTCCTAGAAGCTGTCCACCGGATAACCCTTGGATTGCAGATACCGCCGGATGGCCGGATACGCCAATGCCTGCACCCGAAAGCTGCCGTCCGGCTCATCCCCGGCCACCACGTCGGCTCGCTGTAGCCGGGACAGCGCGACCCGCAACTCCTGGCCGGGCAACCCGGAAGTCAACTCCAGCTGCCCCAGATTCAGGCCGTTATGCAGCAACAACGCATGCAACAGGTGGCCGGATTGCCGGGCTGAACTCTGGGGTACGGCGGGCAAACTCAGCTGATCCAGTGGCGCAACCCAGCACTGGCGGCCATCCTGCGGCCTATCCCCGTCCTCTTGCTGCTGCGCCTCGTCCTCGGGCCGTGCCCGCAGAGTTCGGCGCCAGATAGCCAGGGCCACCCCCGGATTGCCCCGGGCCAAGGTGGCCAGATCCCGGGTAAACAGACTGTATTTTCGGTCGTCGTCCCCGCTTGGCGCCGGCAGTACATACAAGCCATCCTGGGTCATTCTCGCCGTCAGTGGGCCCTGCGGGCGCTCCCCGGCCAGGTGCCCAAGCCAGTCCGTAAGACGATCCCCGGACAAAGGGCCCGGCGTCAGTGGCGCAAGATGGAGTTCCGGCAGATACTGCATCCAGAACTGCCAGCACCAGCTGGAACAGCCAATGATGCCCTTACCCACTTTATCCAGCGCCAGGCGGGCGAAAAATTCTCTCAGCAAGCCAAGACCGGAGCGGTGTCGTAGCCAGAAATCCGCCAGTTCCGGTATTACCCAGTCATCGTCCTGAAGCTGGTGATCCCACCAGCCGGCAATGTCCTTTTCAGGCATTAACAGATTATCCGGCGGCGCGATCACCCGCCGCCCCGAGGCGTGCAACGCTTCGGCAATACCGGAGAATGGGGGTGCCACCAGCACACAGGCCTTGCGTGATTGCCCGCCGGACCGGCGCAACTGTTCCAGCTCGTTCAATAAAGCCCGGGCAAGTTCTTCACGATCCGGTACCGGGGCATAGTCCTGAATCTGGCGTTCCGACAGGGTAGGCAAATCATCCAGACTTCTGAACGCCTGTTCGTCAGGATGAATGCCCGCTTTTAACTGATTCAGAATATCCCGGAGACCACTGCGAATGGTTCTGCGGACGGAGGTCTCCGGAACCCGCCATTGCTCCAGAGGAATCAGCCCGCCAGGCAGGCATGGGTGATCAGCTTGGTTGTTGTCAGTCAAAGGCGATACTCCGGGCCTATTCAGGCACCAGCCAATCCATGGAAGGCGACAGACCGAGCCGATCGGGGCCGGTCAGATCCGACATCATGGCCGCAAATCGTTCATCGAACCCCCAGGGCGGGTTCACAATCAGCATACCGGAACCTACCATGCCCCGCTCGGGCGGCTGATCCAGCATAACCTCGCACTGAAGAATCTTGCGCACCGAACCGGACGCTTTCAGCGAATCCACCAGCTTTTGCTCCAGGCCACTGGTTAACAAGGGATACCAGATAAGATAGACGCCATGGCGGCATTTTTTCCACGCGGCCATCAGTGTCCGGGCTACGGCCTCATAATCGGTTTTGATCTCGTAAGAGGGATCAATCAGCGTCAGCAGGCGTGGCTGTGCCGGCGGCAAGCATTTCAGGAGTCCTTCCAGGCCATCCTCATGGCGAACCTTCACCCCCGCTTCATCAGCCCACTGAGCAAGCTGACGCTCTTCCGAAGGGTGCAGCTCGAAAGCGGTGATGGAATCACCCGGTCGGCAAAATTCCGCAAACCATGCCGGTGAACCCGGATACGTCTGCAACGGCCCATTACCCGGGTTGTACCGCGCCAATACCTCCAGAACCGGCTGCCAGTCGCGGGAAGTCAGCTGCCCACGGATCCGCCACAAGACCTGGACACCCCCGTCAGCTTCCGCGGTTTTTCGGGCCCGCTCGCTGCCAAGATCGTAACGGGCACTGCCCGCGTGGGTGTCAAAGCAGGCTATGGGGCTTTTCTTGGCTTGCATCATGGCCAGCACCAGCGACAGTGCAGCATGCTTCTGAATATCGGCAAAGTTGCCGGCGTGGAAGGCGTGAAGGTAACTCAGCATAACGGGCTCCCTGAATCAGGAGCCCATTAAACCGCAGTCACCTTGGCCACGCAAGCGGCCCGACAATCACCTATATCAAAAACCCCTTGCTATGCAGGGTTTTCAAAAACATAATCTGAAGGCTAATATTTCTTATTTACAAAAAGACCTCATCAACATGGAGTTTAAAATGAAAAACCTGTTTCGCCCAGCCCCATTGGCACTGACCATTGCCGCCACCCTCACCGCGGGCTGCGCAAACGCGCCCTGGTCCACCGAGCAAAGTGAACCGGCCACCAAAGCATCGGTTGTAACCCATTACGCCGATCTGGCCCATGCCACCTACGAGGATGCCCTCATTACTGCACGTGCGCTGGACGAGGCTACTGACCGCCTGATTGCCAACCCCACCGAAGCCAACCTCAAAGCGGCAAAAGAAGCCTGGCTGGCCTCACGGGTTCCGTACCAGCAGTCAGAGGTTTTCCGTTTCGGCAATGCCATCGTGGATGACTGGGAAGGCCAATTGAACGCCTGGCCACTGGACGAAGGCCTGATCGACTACGTCAAGGCCGATGACTACCAGCACGAACTCGGTAATGCCGGTGCCACGGCCAACATCATCGCCAGCAACAGCATTAACGTCGGCGGGGAAACTCTGGATGTGGCAACTCTCACCCCTGAACTGCTGGCCGACCTGAACGAAGTGGGCGGTTCCGAAGCCAACGTGGCCACCGGTTACCACGCGGTTGAGTTCCTGCTGTGGGGCCAGGATCAGCACGGTTTTGAAGACGGCGCAGGCGAGCGCCCGGTCACTGACTACGCCAAAGGCAATGACTGCACCAACGGCAACTGTGAGCGCCGTGCCCAGTACCTGGATGCCGTGACGGATCTGCTGGTCAATGATCTGGAGTGGATGGTTGCCCAATGGGCCCCGGGCACCTCGGACAACTACCGTGCCCAGCTGACGTCCGCGAACGCCGACGAAGGCATCCAGAAAATGCTGCTCGGTATGGGTTCCCTGTCCCTCGGCGAGCTGGCCGGTGAGCGCATGAAAGTTGCTTTGGAAGCCAACTCCTATGAAGACGAGCACGACTGCTTCAGTGATAACACCCACAACTCGCACTACTACAACGGCCAGGGCATCCAGAACGTGTACACCGGCACCTATCGCCGCGTAGATGGTTCGGTGGTTTCCGGCCCGTCCCTGTCTGACCTGGTTGAGCAGACCAACCCGGAACTGGATGCTCGCCTTAACCGTCAGTTGGACGCATCGATGGAAGCCCTGGCGCTGATGAAAGCCCGCGCCGAAAGCAGCCAGAACCCGATGGCCTTTGACACCATGATCGCCCCGGGCAACGCGGAAGGCACCCGCATTGTCAACGGTGCCATCATGGCGCTGGTTGAGCAGACCGGCTCTATCGAGCAGGCCGCACGGCAACTGGGTATTCAAGCCCTGTCACCAGACGATGCGGGCCACGCGTTCTGAGGTAACATGAAATCACTTCTATTATTGGGAACGCTGGCCTTGTCCAGCGTTCCCGTTTTTGCCGAGACTCACGCTGGTTACCCGATACAAACTACACCGGCCACGGGCGGTGAAGGCACGGTCAATCAGGCCGACACCAACGCCTATTCCCTGCCCCAGGGCAACCTGTCCATGACCAAACGCCTGGATTTCAGCGTTGGCAACAGTTTCTTCCGCAACCCCTGGGTGGAAGCGCCTGCCAGCACCGATGCCCGGGACGGGCTGGGGCCCCTGTTCAACACCAACTCCTGCCAGGGTTGTCACATCAAGGACGGCCGCGGACACCCGCCCGGCGTTGATGAACCCCCGGTCTCCCTGTTCCTGCGCCTGGCGGTACCCGCCGATCCAGTCAAGGATGCAGAGCTCCTGCGCAAGCACGGTTTCAAACCCGCACCGGTCTATGGCAGTCAACTGCAGACCGCGGCCCTGCCGGCGGCAAAACCGGAAGCAGATCTGGTGATTGACTGGGAGCCGGTTCAGGAAACACTTGGTGATGGGGCCGTGGTTGAACTGCGCAAACCGGTCTACCGCATCGAGAATCCTAATTATGGTCCATTACCGGAGAACCTTCTGATCTCGCCGCGGGTGGCACCACAGATGATCGGCATGGGCCTGCTGGAAGCCATCCCCATTGCCGATCTTGAAGCCTTGGCCGACCCGGAAGATGCCGACAACAACGGGATTTCCGGCAAGCTTAATCAGGTCTGGGATGTCGCCAGTCAGCAAACACTGCCGGGCCGGTTTGGCTGGAAAGCCGCGGAACCGGATGTGCACCAGCAAAGCATGGGCGCCTTCGCCGGCGATATGGGCCTGACGTCGTCCATCAAGCCCACCACCGACTGCACCCCGGAACAACAGTGCGAACGGTTTACTCACGGTGGTGAGCCCGAAGTGAGCGACAAGGTCGCCAACTTTGTCACCTTCTACGCCAAGAGTCTGGCGGTACCTGCCCGGCGGGATCTGGACGCTGAATCTGTGCAGAAAGGCGCCAGGCTGTTCAATGAAACCGGCTGTGCCGGTTGCCACACCCCGAAACACCAGACCGGAGAAGTGGCCGACCGCCCGGATCTGAGCAACCAGACCATCTGGCCCTACACCGACCTGTTGCTGCACGACATGGGCCCGGCCCTTGCAGACGGCCGGGACGAGTTCCTCGCTGACGGCAACGAGTGGCGCACGCCACCACTCTGGGGCATCGGCCTGGCCCAGGTGGTTAACCCCCAGTCCGGTTTTCTGCACGACGGCCGCGCCCGCACGCTGGAAGAAGCCATTCTCTGGCACGGTGGCGAAGCCCAGCCGGCGGCTGACCGCTATCGTCAGATGGCCGAGCCGGAGCGCAGCGCCCTGATCGATTTTCTGAATTCACTCTGAGGATCCACTATGCAACCGATCACCAGACTGTTCTGCACCTCGGCCCTGCTGGTCTGCACCACAGCGGCATTCGGAGCGACCGCAGATACCCAGGCCCGTGAACAGTGGCATCTGGCGATTCAAAACGGCTACGAATCGCTGGCAAACAAAACCGAACAACTGGCATCTGCGACGACCAGCTACTGCAATGCGCCGACGTCCGGCAGCCGACCGGCCCTGAACGATGCCTGGCTCGATGCCTTCCTGGCCTGGCAGTGGGTCCGCTTTGTTGACTTCGGCCCGGTGGAGAACAACAACCTGTCCTGGCAATTCCAGTTCTGGCCGGACCCGAAGAACCTGGTCGCTCGCAAGGCCCGGTACCTGCTTGGCACCGAAGCACCCGTTAACGCCGACGTGATCAATCAATCCGGGGTGGCGGTTCAGGGCTTTCCCATGGCCGAATACCTGCTGTTCGATGAGCAACTCAATAGTGGAGAAAACGCCCTGCCCGCCGCCAAAAACTGTGAGGTGCTCTCGGCGGTCACCCGGCATATGGCACGTAATGCCCGGAATCTCGCAGACAACTGGGCAAATTTCAAACAACACTATCTGGACACCGCGCCGTACCGCGATACCACCGTCAAAGCCGGCATGACGGCACTGGAAATACTGGAAGAGCGACGACTGGCGCAGCCTATGGGGCTGCGAGGCAATGGAAAACGCAATCCCTACATCACCGATGCCTGGCGCAGTGGCAAGAGCCTGATGGCGGTGGAGGCGACAGTGGCAGGGCTTGAAAACTTCTATCTGCCCGGGCTGACGACCTTACTGAAAACCGCTGGTGAGGCCGAACTGGCGGATCGCATCCAGAGGCAGTTTGAGAAAGTGGCTGATAACTTTCCGGAGGCCCATGTTGCCATGGCAACGCTCATGGACAGTGATGACCGGTACCGAGTCCTGCAAGGGCTCTATGTGGATGTTTCGCAGCTTTCAACGCTGATTAATGACGAGGCCGCCGTGGCCCTTGGCGTGGTTCGCGGTTTTAATTCAAGCGACGGTGACTGAATAGGTATCAATATGTCCATCCATCGCAGAACCCTGATCAAAGCCGCAGTCGCCGGAGGTATGGCTGCCAGCCTCACCGGCTGCTCGTTGCTCCCCCGCAAAACCGGCCCTCAGCCCGAACGCTATGCCGGCGCGGTTGGCCTGCCGGATGGACGCTTTGGCGTGAGTGCTTTTGATCGCTCCGGCAATGTTCAGTGGCAGGCGCCGGTGGATACCCGTTGCCACAGCGGCTGCAACCGGCCCGGCCGAAAAGACATTCTGTTTTTTGAGCGCCGGCCGGGCTGGTCGTTCTATGTTTTCGATGCAGAAACCGGCCAACGCAGACACCGCATCATGGCCCCGGAAGGCGAGCACTTTGTCGGCCACGGCGTGTTCTCACCCGATGGCCGATGGCTCTACGCCACGGCCAGCCGCTACCAGCCCGGCGAAGGCATTGTCACCGTCTACGACGCCGAGCAGGGCTACAAACGGGTGGACACCTTTGAACTGGCCTGCATCGGGCCCCATGAGCTCACCCTGCATCCGGACGGCAACACTCTGGTCATCGGCCTCGGCGGCATTCGGACCCACCCGGATTACGACCGCATCAAACTCAATCTGGACACCATGCAGCCGGCCCTGATCCTGATGGACCGGCGGTCTGGCCAGATCGTTGGCCGCTTTGCCCCTGCCCACCACCAGCAGAGCTCCCGCCACGTCAGCGTCAGCACCGAAGGGAAAGTCTATGTTGCCTACCAGTATCAGGGGCCGCTCTACGAGACGCCTCCGCTGCTGGCGCGCATCGAAGATGGGCAACTCCGGGAATATCGCTTTGACCCGGAAACCCAGGCCGCCCTCGGCAACTACATCGCCAGCGTGGTGGCCCATCCTGAAAACGACCTGATCGCCGCGGCATCCCCCGTGGGTGGCACCGCTATTGTCTTTCGGGGCAAGACCGGTGAGCTGGTTGCCAAAGCCCGCATCACTGACTGCGCCGGCATTCAGACCCTGGCAGGCGGTGATTTCCTGGTGTCCTCGGGCCAGGGCCGACTGGTGCGCCTGAGTGCCGGACAACCTGCGAAAGACATCTCGCGGCTACCGGTACAGTGGGACCACCACCTGGTTTGACGCGCACTGGCTGATCCTCCGGCTTAAGCACACCCGAGCTAACTGGTATGCTTGGCAAACATTTTTCCGGAGGACGGTCCTTTGCCAGCAACCAAACCCGACACCATCGACCAGCTCTACGGCCTGATTGCCAACGAAGAGGACGCACGGGTCTGTAAGGACATCCCGGAGGAAGCCTGCCGGGAAGTACCCCGAAACTTCTTCCTGATTCTGTTCAGCAATGTGCTTACCAAACTCGGGGATTTACTGATCAGCCCCAAGACCGTGCTGGCCTGGCTGATGAGTGCCGTTGGCGCACCGGCACTGGTGGCCTGGTTGGTGCCTATCCGGGAATCCGGTTCCATGGTGCCGCAGATGGTGATCGCCGCCTGGGTGCGTCGCAAGGCGGTGCGCAAATGGTTCTGGACCCTGGGCAGTTTCGGGCAGGCCGTCAGCGTGGCAGCGATGGCCGCCAGCGTGTGGTTTCTTGAAGGCTACGCGGCCGGTAGCGGTATTGTCGCGGCCCTGATTGTGTTTTCACTGGCCCGGGGGTTCTGCTCGGTCTCCATGAAAGACGTTCAGGGCAAGTGCATCCCCAAAACCCGCCGGGGCCGGCTGTCTGGCCTGGCAACCACCATTGGTGGCACCGCCACGGTGGCACTCACGGGGCTGCTGTTCTGGGACCGGGGCGACCCCACCATTGCGTTCTATACCGTACTGCTCCTGCTGGCCGCGACGCTGTGGGTGATTGCCGGGTTTCTGTTTGCCAATGTGGAAGAATACGCCGGTGAAACCGGGGGTGGCGGCAACGCCATCAACGAGGCATTTCAAAGCCTGTCGCTATTGCGGGACGATGCGCCCTTCCGGCATTTCGTCATTACTCGGGCACTGCTTTTATGCTCGGCTCTGGCATCGCCCTATTTCGTGGTGCTCGCCCAACAAGAATCCGATATCGGCTGGATGTTGGGTGTTTTTCTGCTCGCCAGCAGTCTGGCCAGCTCCCTCAGCGCCAGCTTCTGGGGTTGGGCTGCCGACACCTCCAGCCGCCGGGTGATGATTCGGGGTGCCGCCATGGCCAGCTCGGTCTGCCTGGTGGTTGGTGTCCTGGCACTGGTTCTGGGCCCCGGGTTTGGCGGTGCCTGGTTCTATCCGGTCGCCTTTTTCGTCCTGAGCATTGCCCATGCCGGCGTGCGCCTGGGGCGCAAAACCTATCTGGTGGATATGGCCGGTGGCAACAAACGGACAGACTATACAGCGGTCAGCAATACCGTTATCGGTGTGTTGCTGCTGGTAACCGGGGGCTTCACAGCCGCCATTTCGATGATTTCGGATGTGGCGGTAATTCTGGTATTGGGCCTGATGGGGCTGGCAGGCATGCTGAGCGCATTGCGCCTGCAAGAAGTGACGGAAGACTGAGCTATCATGACCCCGTTAAATCGGGGTCTTGCCATCGTTCAGGGCCAGAGCGCCTTTGACGATGCGATAGATCACCCAGATCGCAATACCCAGCAGAATAAACCAACCCACAATCAGCATGGTGGTAATCACCCCGATCACCGTCCATAGCAAACCGATCCAGAAGGTCCGGATTTGCCAGCGGAAATGGGGCTCTATCCAGGTACCACGGACATCATCCAGCTTGACGTAGTTGATGATCACGCCCACCAGTGCCGTCACGCCTCCCAGGAAGAAAGACAACGCCTGCAGGATGTAAACCACCACCGCCAGATTCCTCGCAGAGCTGGGCTCCTGTGATTGCTGGCCGTCAGGTTTTGCGGGGATGTACTCGGTTTCGGACACAGGCGTTCTCCTTGTTACGTCCCCGGCAGTCTATCACAGCCTTGGCAGGAGCCCAGTGCGGTCAATGCCCCGCCGGCCGATACCCAACCCGGAACCCGCCCCAGTGCTTACCGTTCACATAGATGGGCACCGACAGGTCGTGCATGATTTCACCGGTGTCCCGGCGATAGGTCTGCAGCAGCATACTCTCGGTATGACTCCCGCAGCGAATGCCAGTACGGTCATTGAACAAACGCTTGCTGCGGCTTTTCACCAGATCCACTTCCGGATTACCACTCAGCGGGTGGGCAAAATCCTTGTTATGGGTAGGCACATAACCGTCCGGCGCGCAGGCGATGGAGAACACAATGGCCTCATGAGATTTCTTGATGGGTTCCTGTATTGCCGGAAACATCTGGTCAGTAAACCGATCGAAGCTGCTGGAATACTGTTGGGGCTGGGTGTTGGCAATCGGTGTTCGCTTCTTGTCAAACAGTGCCGTTTCACTCAAACGCCGATCGCGGATCGCCGCCTCAAACAACTGGCCAATCTGCTGCGCCCCTTCCAGTGCCTTCTCATAAAACGGCCGGTGATAGCTTTCGCTGCTGTTCAGAGCAAAAGCGGCGTTCGCCTTCTCCGCCAGCTCCATCAACGTGGAAGCCTGGTTGGCCAGCGATGCCACACTGGTATCACTTTCGGATATATGATCACGGACAGACTCGATAGCCGAAAACACCTGCGCCAGACTCTGCTCATTGTTCTGGTCGATTTCAGCAATACGGGCAACCTGCTGCTGAACCCGGTCGGATTGATCCCGAATCTGATCCAGCTGGCCGCCAACGCCCTCCACGGATGTCAACCCGTCTTCCACGGTTTTCGCCAGCGATTCAATGCGGGACACAATCTGGGTGGTGTCATTCTGGATTTCATCGAGGGTTTCCGCCACTTCACTGGTGGCTTGGGCAGTGCGCCCGGCCAACTGCCGGACTTCATCGGCCACCACCGCAAACCCGCGCCCCTGCTCACCTGCGCGGGCCGCCTCAATAGCGGCATTCAGTGCCAACAGATTGGTCTGTTCGGCAATGCCCTGAATGGTGGACGTCACGCCCTGGATCTTGCCGGATTTTTCATGCAGGGCCTGAATCAACCTGAGGTTTTCTTCCGACTGCTGATGCACCAGGCGTACACTTTCAATAGCCGACACCAATGACTGACGCCCCGCCACACTGACTTCGCGATTCTGCAGAGCCATGGTGGCAGCGTTAGTGGCCTGTTCCGACGATTCCCGAACCGATTCTGTGATCTGGCCGGCGTAATCGGCCATCTGGGCGGTTTCTTCCACCTGTCTGTCCAAGCGCTGCTTCACCTGATCCGCCGCAAACGAGACTTCGGCGGCCGAGATGGCATTCTTGTCGGCACTGGCGGAAAGCGTTTCAACCAGGGCTCTGCCAGCCCGGGCATCGGCCAGAAGCTGCGCACATTGAGCCCGCAGAGGATGATTGTCCGCCAGGGAGCCATCATTCAGACCGTTAATCCCGCGTTCTATTGGTTCCAGCACCCTCAGAACCAGATAGCCGGCCGCGGCGGCGAGCCCTACGAGGAGCCCGATTAACAGAGACGCGGCATCGAGCCCCATCATCGGAGCCACCAGAATGCAGGCAATACCGAGCGCAACAGCAATGCCCACCCCCCATAAAATTGCAGTGCGATCGAGTAAACCCATGGTGCCCTCATCTTTATCATTGCTAACGCAAGCATGTTGTTATTGCAGGCCATCCCTGAGAGTAAAGAAATGATATGGGTTAATAACTTCTACTTTAGTGGATTAAAGATACCACTATTGCAGTGCCCAAGGGGTTTATCGGCATTTGGAAGGAAATCTGAAATATGGAAGAGAAAAGCCCGGGCGGAACGAGTCCGCACGGGCTTTTTGGCAGAGCCTGACAACCGTTATGGCTGATCAGGCACCGATTACGCCGCCGTCATCGCGAGTAACGATAACCGTTGCATCACGCGGACGCGGATCGTTAGCATCCGGCCAGTTTGCTTCCGGGTGCTGGATATTGACGAACATGGTCTTCACATCCGGTGTGGAGACAACGCCTGTAACCTCACAGCCAACCGGCCCAACGAAGAAACGCTTGATCTCGCGGGTTTCCGGGTTAGCCGCGAGCATCATGTTGTTCTGATAAGGCGCTGCATCGGAGCCGTCGGTCTGAATCCAGAGGCGACCGTTATAATCGAACCAGAGGCCATCCGGACTGTTGAAGATGTTGTCATCAGTCAGAGATACGATGACCTGGTCATCAACCACGGTTTCCGTGCCCTGCTCACCGGCGAACACGAAGATATCCCAGTCAAAGCTGGTCGCAGTGTGATCGTTGCCGTCCTCGCGCCAGCGAATAATATGACCGGTGCGGTTGTTGGCATTCGGATTTGCCGCGTTAACCTGCTCTTCCGTCCGGCGGGAGTTATTGGTCAGCGTAAAGTAAACCTGACCGGAATTCGGATCTACAGCCCCCCACTCCGGCCGATCCATCGGGGTCGCACCTGCGATGTCGGCAGCCAGGCGAGTGTTCAACAAAACATCAGCCTGATTCTCAAAGCCGTCAAACTGAACGCTGCCAACCATTTCGCCCTGGGCCGCAGCCACTTTGGCAGCAAAATCCGCATCGTTCAGATCCAGCGCCAGCCAGTCGCCTGAGCCATCGTCGTTAAAGCGAGCCACATAGAGCGTGCCCTCGTCCAGGAGGTAGCCACCGGCCGTTGCAGCGTAATAGGGCTTTGAGGAGACAAATTTGTAGATGTACTCGAAACGGGAATCATCACCGGAATAACATACGACCGGCTCACCTTCCTTAACCGGCGCAAAAATCACACCCTCGTGACCAAAGCGGCCCAGCGCAGTTCGCTTCTGTGGTTTGCTCTCTGGAGTAAACGGATCAATTTCCACCATGAAACCGTAGGTATTGGCCTCATTCCGGTAATCATCCGCCGCCAACGCACCCGTCGGGGTAACATCAAAGCGCACGTATTGATCCGCACCGTTGTCAGCCAACTCCCAGTCGTAGCGGCTTGAATCGCCGACGCCATGCCGGGTCTGCTCCCGGGGCTGAGTTGCATCGCTATTAGCGAAGTACCCGTGCCAGTTTTCCTCAGCCGCAAGGTAAGTTCCCCACGGCGTCGGGCCCATCGCGCAGTTGTTCAGAGTACCGCGGGTTTCCGTTGCATCCGGGCTGTATTTGGTGACCAGTTTGTCGTAACCACGCACCGGACCACGGATATCCATTTCGGTATTACCAGTAACCCGGCGGTTAAACGGACTCCCGAACACAATATCCCACTTGCCGTTGTTGTCGCGCTTGATATGAACCACAGACACACCGTGCGCGGCGATTTCTTTGCGCACTTCATCGGCCGGACGCATACCGTTGATGTAGGTAGCCCCGTTGGCATGCAAAGCGCCTTGATTGATGTATTCATGGTTCATCACCAACAGACCTTCGCTGGAGCTGTTACCACCGGCTTTCAGATCAATCGGGAAAAAGTGCACGCCGTCATGATGCATGCCCATTTGCTGCTCTTGCTCCTCTCCGGTATTGGTGCCATCAGGCTTATAGGCTGGGTAAGACCCGGTAATTGGCGTACCCCAGGGAAGAAACGCTTCAGAGGAGTATCCCTCGGGAACAACGACCTGATTCGCGGTTGAAGTAGGGACAGCCTTGAAACCAAGTTCAGTGCTGGATGTGTTTCCACCGGTAGTACCGCCATCGTTGTCACTATCACTGTCACTGCCACAACCGGCAAGCCCCAACCCCATAACGCTGGCCAGAGCAGCGCCTACGCTACCTTTCATGACGGTACGACGCTGCATTCTGGCAGACAGTACCTGATGGAACGGGGTGTTTTCGGAATGATTGACGACTGGCTCGTAGTTCGGGTCCAGGTAATTGGGATCAAGATCGTGCTTGGCCATGGTTTGCCTCTCTCGGATTGGTGGACAAGTCCTTTATTTCGAGAGGCAAGTGTCGGCAAGTAATGTGACAGGACGTAAACAGATTTAAGTCAGAATGTTGAACGTTCGATGACAACCGGCGAGGCAGAAACAGAAACGGGGCCAAAAGGCCCCGCAACCGCGCGATGCAACTCAGCTGATTACTGAGTCATTTCGTCGTAGCCTTCTTCCATGGAGTCCGCTGCTTCTTCCATGGAGTCACCCGCTTCATCCGCGGCTTCTTCAATCTCGTCGCCGGCGTTTTCGGCACCTTCCTGCATTTCACCAATCACGCCTTCATCCTGACCCGTGGCTTCTTCCCAGGTTTCTTCGGTGGCGTTAGCGGCGTCGTCCATCATTTCCTCGGCATTTTCACCCGCTTCTTCAAAATCCGCGCCTTCATCGCTCTCGGAGCTGCAGGCAGAAAGTCCAAGCGTGGCAACCAGTGCGAGTGCGCTCAAGGTAAATTTGTTCATAACATGTCCCTCTGTCGGTATATGTGTACAACGCCAACAGAGTAGAGGCAGCCCACGGCCAATAGCAATTACCGGGCGATTACTCTTTCGTTAACCGCTCACCGTCGATCATGATGATGTGGTCCGCCGAGACCACCTGCCCTTTTCCCAGCACCACGAAATCCCGCCCGGCCCGGCTGAGCACATCGCGGATAACGCCGTGAACCACGCAGACCTGTCCATTCGGGTCCTGATAGATGATTTCCGCCAGTTTCATGGCGCGCGCATATTCCTGGAGCCGTTGCTGCAACGTCCAGGACATGGTTGCCGGAGATGGATTTGAGGCACTCATTCGACGCTTCCCTGTTTTTTTTGTTTCCGAAAGTCTGGACCACAAGCCCCGTATTCGCCACCTGAAACAAGGCTGTCATTAGGGGCCAGTTTATCTAACCTCACTCAGACGACTGTTGAATTGCCAGATTGTCCGACATAAATTGAACAAACAATCACAACGAATTCCACGGAGTGCCCGACATGAATGCCAAAGTGAAAACCTCGCTCGACACCCACCAAGTCGACGCGCCCCAGAAAACCGGGGGAAAGGATTCAAAGGAAACCGCCACCGAGGCTGAAAACTGGAAAGATCCCAAACGCTACATGTGGCTGCTGGGGCCGGCTCTTCCTGGTATTGGACTTGCCGCACTGACCGGCTATGCCCTGGCCCCGAAACGATTGAAAGCTCTGGCCTGGACCGGGCCGGCACTGGTGCATGGCATTATTCCGGCACTGGACCGGGCGATCGGGGAAGACAAGAGCAATCCACCGGAATCTGCGGTGAAAACCCTTGAGCAGGACAAATATTACGACCGCATCGTAAAGGCATTTATCCCCACTCAATACGCCATGACCTTTATGGGCGCCTGGCTGGCCAGCCGCAAGAACACACCGCTCGAGGACAAGATCGGTCTGACCCTGACCGTAGGCGCCATCAACGGGGTAGGCATCAACACCGCCCATGAGCTGGGCCACAAGTCCAACAAACTGAACAAACTGATGGCCATGGCCGCCTTGGCTCCCACCGCCTACACCCACTTTGTGGTGGAACATAATTTTGGCCATCACAAGCGGGTGGCCACACCGGAAGACCCCGCCAGCAGCCGCATGGGCGAGAGTTTCTGGAAGTTCCTGCCCCGAACCGTGTTCGGCGGCATCAAGTCGTCGGTCAAGATCGAAAAGGCACGGCTGGAACGCAAGGGTAAGAGCTTCTGGAGTCTTGATAACGAGCTGCTACAGGGCTGGGCGATGACCGCTGGGTTCTTTGGCGCCACCACGCTGGTCTGTGGTCCGAGGGCGGTGCCTTTCCTGGCGGCGCAGGCGGTTTATGGTGCGAGCCTGCTGGAGAGCGTGAATTACATCGAGCACTATGGTCTGCTGCGGCAGAAGGACAAGAACGGCAAATACGAGCGGACGAAGCCGGAGCACAGCTGGAACAGCAATCATATTGTGACCAATCTGTTCCTGTACCAGTTGCAACGGCATTCTGACCACCACGCCCATCCGACCCGGAGTTTCCAGGCCTTGCGCCATTTTGAAAAGGCGCCGCAGTTGCCGGGTGGTTATGCGTCGATGTTGTTGCCGGCTTACCTGCCACAGTGGTGGTACGAGACGATGGATAAGCGGGTGATTGATCACTACGAGGGGGATCTGTCGAAGATC
>Ga0079224_100001715_pt1 | contig 25705 bp, 42 predicted proteins | sample Stecom2015_FD_80414 | JGI IMG/M metagenome (GOLD analysis project Ga0079224, IMG submission 80414) | Agricultural soil microbial communities from Utah to study Nitrogen management - Steer compost 2015 | ecosystem: Environmental > Terrestrial > Soil > Agricultural land | place: USA: Utah... | reverse complement strand
TAAACATCCTGACGATATCGTGATTGACGCTGACCTACTGGCGCAAGCTCTCGGCTCTGGGTCGACTCACGATCATCCAGGGGCGATAAAGGCTCTAGCGGCCAAGCTGCGCGACGTAGCCACTACTGAGGTAGTCAGGTCAGGCAGGCGAGCATGGATCGTCTCAGCTAGCCCTACAGCTGAGGCACAGATCCTGCACTCTGACAGTGTCTGTATCGATCCTGGTATCGCTACCTGTATGGCAAGGGCTGAAGGCAGGCCGCACTGGACGCAAGAAGCTATCGCGGAATGGTATGCGAAGCGTGAGCCTGTGACCCGTCGCAAAACTGCTGCAACCCGATCATGGTAAGGAGTCTGTGAAGATGGTAGATGCTGGGAAAGCGTATCCCGCTACAATGCGCTTATACAATGAAACAGTAAAGGGCATTCCTGGAGCTAGGGGCTCAGGGATTGTAGCCAAGAAAAGCGGGTATCACTCGTCACGGAATTACAACAGGGCTAAGCATCCTGGGAATTACTCGATTGTTCTAGCTGAGGATCTGCAGGGACCTGCTGATGCTGCGGCTGCTATCGATATTACGCCTAAGAGTTCTGCTGATATGCGTAAGCTGACTAAGCGCCTGCGGGATGCCTTTAACGCTCGTGATCCGCGTGTCAGAGCTATCAAGGAATTCTATGGTTCGCTGAACACTACTAATGGCCGTAATGGTTCTGTGTTCGGTCTCGGTAAGAAGTCTTCCACGGGAGCACCGTACGTTACTTACGCGGACGATTCTCACCTGTGGCACTTGCACATCTCGATTTTCCGCAAGTACGTGAATGACTGGGCGATGCTGAAAGGCATCGTGGAAGTGCTGACCGGTAAAGCCTCTCAGAGCGATCCTAAGCCCTCTACACCTTCAACCCCTAAGCCGAGTACCCCTAAGCCCAGCAATGATTGGAGTGTGTCACTGATTATGTCACTACCGACTGTAAAGAAGGGCTCTAAGGGAGCCTCAGCTAAGCGGGTGCAGTCTCTGCTAGCAGCTAACGGTTTCCCGCCTGCGAAGTCGTTTAAGGCTAATGGTGTGCCTGACGGGATCGCTGGCTCTGGTACTGATGCTGCTATCCGCAGTTTCCAGCGCCACAAGAGCCTAGCTGTTGACGGGATTGTCGGAAAGAACACTTACACGAGACTACTGAAGGGCTAATATGAAGCTTCCAAAGCTATCGAAGGGTACTCGAAAGTACCTGTACCTGGTGGCCGTTGCTGGCGCTGGGCTGCTAGGTACTTATGGTGTACTGAACCTGGACGAGACTGCAGGCTGGTTAGCTCTGGCTGCTGCTCTGCTGGGCTATAGTCCTGCTGTCTCCCTGGGCAACCTTGCGGATAAGCCTACAGACTAGTAACCTGTTCGTACCTACCACGAAAAACCCCCCCTGCTGTTCTGACTCAGCAGGGGGGGTTTTGCTATGCCGTGGTATTTGATTGTGTCTCTCAGTAGGTCAGCTATCCGAGAGACGTTCAGCCTAGCAGACTGTTACGAGCTTCGTACTACAGGGTCTGCCTGTCAGCGTGCTAGCCTTCTGAGCTGCTGGTTTGGATATGTGTTTCGTATCTGTGCTGGACCCAAGGTTGGACCGAAACGCAGAGATTGCTATGCTGCCCTGATGAGCAGACAGCAGCGGAGAGTGGTTGGAGTCCTGCGCCTTTCGGTCGAAACGGACGAATCTACCTCAATACAGAAGCAAAAGGATATAATCACCGCATGGGCGGCTGTTCACGGTTACGTGATTGTAGGCTGGGCCATTGATGAGGGTGTGTCCGGGGCGACATCACCATTCGAGCGTGAGGGTCTGCGAGAGTGGCTGACAGAGGAACGGTGCGTCAACTATGACATCCTGGTTGGCTGGAAGATTGATCGTTTCGGCCGAAAAACCAGGGAGTTTCTGCAGCTGGTGGACTGGCTGCACTCCAGAGGAAAAGATATCGCAGTAACCGATATTAATATCGATACGACTACCCCTGGCGGGAAAATGATTATCACCATTCTGTCAGCACTTGCAGAATGGGAGCGGTCAATGATCGCTGACAGAGTAGCCTCTACTCACCAGCATCTGCGCAAACAGGGCAGGCTCAGTTCAGGCAAAGGACCCTGGTGGACTAAAGCAGTCCAGAAAGATACAGGCTATTACCTGGAGTTGATCCCTGACAGGGTTAGATGGCTCAGAGAGCATGTGATTGAGCCTAGGCTAGCTGGCGAATCCATTAACAGGATCGCTAAATCGATTGACTACTCTCCTGCCAGAGTGAATGCTCTGCTAATGCCTGAGAGGCTAATAGGCTGGAGAGTCTATACGCCTAGGGGCGAGAAGCGATCAGTTCAGCGTGTAGAGCGTGACAGTTCAGGGGAGCCTGTCCAGTACTGTGCGCCGGTCATCTCTGATGCTGAATATCATGAGCTGAAAAGCCTACAGTCTGGCAGGTCTGAGGTTTACGGATCTACAGCGCGTCTGATGCTTAGAGGACTGCTGGCCTGTGGAGATTGCGGTAGGAATATGGTCAAGGGCATATCCACCAGTAGAGGCGTGCGGTATTTGCACTATAAGCACGCTACGCACGAGTGTGGTAAGGGCCGGTTCGGTATTGCAGTTCCGAGACTAGACCAAATAGTGTCAGGAGTGTTTTTGGACGCTCTGGGGGATGCTCCTAGGGTGCGTAGGGTTTTTGTTCCTGGTAATGATGTGTCCGAGGAGCTAACGAGAGTTAACCGGAACATTGAGGGGCTGAGGGAGGAGTCAGAGGCTGGCCTCTATGACGACGATAGGGAAGGATATCTGTCTCGTCTGCGCAGGCTCACAGATAGGAGGCGTGAGCTAGTAGCTGCGGAGGCTACAACGGACAGGTGGGAGATGCAGCCTACCGGCGACACATACGGTGAGTGGTGGGGGACCGCATCTGATGAGGAGCGGAACCGGGCTCTAGCTGCTCTAGATCTGCGAGCCCTGGTCTATGTACAGGATGAGGCTCCTAAGCCTCCAGAGGCTGTCTCAGGGCATGACCGTACGCTGCTAGTGCCTATCCCTACGCCTGCTGGCTCTAAAGCGAAATGGTTGTATGTTTCATGGACTGATCCTGTGACTTCCTGAAGACGCAGAAAAGCCCCGGACCCTGTTGGGTCCGGGGCGCTTTTGTTGCTACAGCATTGCCACAGCGAAACTAGACAGGTCCGCCACCTCTTCAGGAGTCAGCTCTAGCTCCGTCATCCTGGAAGTGGTAGAAAGTCGGATAGTGAACATGCCGTTATCGTTCGTCAGCGTGAGTTTCCGCTGTTCGTTTCCGTGTCCGTATTCGGCTGTGGCTGTCTTGACTCGGTTCTCTTCAGTATGCACCTGCATTAGTTACCCTTAATAAGGTCTTCCAGTTCCTCTTCGAAATCCAGCTCAACCGGATCGAAACTATTAAGGAATGCGTCAACGTCTTCAGGGATCAGCCCTACAGTTGCACTGTGGTCCTGTCCATGAAGCTTAAGCATAATCGAATGCTTCGCTTTCTTGACCTGGATGTCTCCGAGTCCTACCCAGCGGCGGGACGTAATGCCCTTGATAAACAGCTCATAGGAGAAATACCAGGTAGTGGTTTTACCGTCGCTATAGAATTTGAATTGAACAGCGAACGGGTCTTCTTCAGAGTAGATAAGTTCAGTTGGAATGATCCTGCCATTAATGCTGGCTTTAGTACTATAAGTGTATTCGTACAATGTTATTCCCCTGTGCTTCCAAAACCGCCTGTGCGGTCAGTGTCTGCAATCTCAAAATCGAAGTTCCAGGCTCGCTTCACGAGCAGAACCTGCGCGATACGGGAGCCAGCCTGAATGATCCGCTCCCTCCTGCTGTGGTTAATCAGGACGACCTCGACCTCACCCTTATAGTCAAAATCAATGATCCCGGGGGAGTTCAGTACAGTAATGCCCTGCTTCAGAGCCAGCCCTGACCTAGGGCAGATCAAAGCACAGTGATGGCTATCGAGACCCGCGAACAGCTCCTCTCCTGTAACCCCTGTAGGTACAGAGGCGTAATCGCCTGAGTCGATCCAGACACTCTTAGTCGCGTACAGGTCAGCTGCAGCAGCGTTATTAGTCGAATAGATAGGAATCAACCTAGTTATCTCCTCTGTATTGTCTAGCCGCTTCATAGAGCCTGACCATCTCCACAGACTGCCCAGACAGTCCAGATGCACAGTCCTCGCACATAGTCAGCTCTGTGTCCTCTGGGTAGACCTGCTCTAGCTCCGCATCATGAATACTGCATTCCATTTTCTGTCCCTCAGATACAAAGGGAGCCTCAGCATCCGCCAAGGCTCCCTAAACTCTCAACTCTCAGACCTGAGAGTTTCTATTCTTTGTATGTCAGCAACTGGAGTTGTTTAGATTCCGCAGACTCCCGAGACGCAAGCCTCTTCATTCCCGGTTTCCACAATCTCCACACCCGCGTTAGCGGACGCTTCCGCGTAGCTAACAGCGTTCAGAGGCTGGCCGCCTCTAGAACCATCTGGGTAGGCTGTGATGCCTCGCAGATGAGGCAGGTAGCCAATTAGCATGTCTCCGAATTCCTCAACGCTGAAAGACTGATCCTCAAAGGCTGGCAGGTTGATAGTAGAACTGATCCCGTGGTCCACATACTCCTGCAGAAAAGCCTGCATCTCGATTCGCTTCATAGGCTCGTCAGCCAGTGAAGCTGCAGTGTCGAGACTGTCAGGGTCAACCCCTTTAGCTACCAGACGCTCAGCGGCAGCGTCGATAGTGTATTGAGCGTGCCAAAGATTGCCCTTCAGGTATCGCCGCTTGTAGGCGGCGGCGTAGATAGGCTCCATGCCACTAGTAGTCTCACCGACGATGCTGATAGTCCCTGCAGGAGCAATAGCCCTGGTCTTCACAGGCGGATTCACTCCCAGAGTTACCGCGTGTTTGTCTGCGAAATAGCCGGACAGATTGTAAATCTCCAGCCACTGTGCCAGCTCCTCGCAGGGCTCGTAGCGGTAGCCTCTGACAGCCAGCCATTCAGCCACACCCATGAGCCCAAGCCCAAGCCTACGGTTCTTGTCCCTTGTGACCGCCACACCTTCATACGGGACAGCCGAGTACAGCGTGCCGCACAGCAGGAAAGCCGTGCCGAGGTACACAGCCTGGTACATCTCGCCCGTATTCTCGATACGAGCCAGGTTCAGAGAGCCGAGACTACAAACATCGTTATCGTCAGCGGACGTGACCTCTGTGCAAGCGTTCCGCAGAGTCTCGCCTGTATTCACCCCAGTATCGACACTGAAACCAGGCTCTCCCGTCCGCAGCATGTTGTTTACTGTATCCCAATAGACAGCTTTCGCTCTGTGATGCCAACGGCTACCAGAATCATGATATGCCTGGAAAAACTCGTCATCCAGGATCACAGAGATGTTAGTACCATCCATAGGAGCATAAGCGTTAAAATCAGCTTCCTTGGCTGCCTTAACCTCTTCTGACCAGTTCTTCATAGCAATGAAATCATAGATGTCGTCATGCTTCCAGGACAGTCCAGCCCAGAGAGCAGACCTGCGAGAGCCTCCCTGTCGAATGTATCGGCCGCTTTCATTGACCATATGCATGAGAGCCAGTGGGCCTGTAGACTCTCCCCCGGTGCCTTTAATCTCGGCACCATTGGGACGCAGAGCCGAATAGTCGATACCGATTCCAGCGCCTGTCATAAGTCCCGAGGTCACACGATGCATGACTGAGGCCCAGCCCTCTCGGCTGTCTTCCGCTCGCAGAAGCAGGCAGTTATTAACCTGATTCATTCGCCGACCTGACGCATACAGGTAGCGACCACCCGGAATGAACTTGCGATCCCTGATGAGCTTCTCTGTGGCGTCTGCCAGTTCAGGCAGGTACGGGCGCATAACATTGTCTACGACTCGCTTAGCAGTGTCCGCCCAGGTCTCTTTACCGTCTAGGCTGTATTTCTGTCGGTATACTGCTTCTGCGAGGTCACCAAATTCAGTCAATGCTTTTCCCTTTTCTAGTTAGAGCTTCCCAGAGCGTGGATTACTTTTTCTTCCAGTGACAGCGCACCGCTATTACTGTTGTTGAGGAAATAGTCAGTGTCTTCAATTTTGATAGAGTTTTCTGATTCGTGGCTGTTTACTGGCTGCACCCCAGGGCGGTGAATCCACCAGACATTACCGCCCATGTCATGGATGTATTCCAGTTCGTTCGGGTAACGGACATCCGTAAATACAACCTTGTCACCGTATACATAGTCTCGCGTTGCTGCGTCAAGCCACACGTCCTCCCCGAGAATGTCACGGGCTCCCTGTCCGATGCGCTGAAGTAGTTCCCTGACCTGTTCGTCTTGTTTAGCCTGATCCCATCCCAGTTTGTCGACGTACCAGATAAGAGGTACGTCGACCTCTTCGAAGTTGTCCCAAACAGTCGGATTGATCTTTAGAGCCAGTTCTTTCACTTTGTCAGCGAAAGCAATCCGCTTAAAGCCGTGCCAGTCTGTAAGGATCTTCCCTACAGTGTCTTTCCCTGCGCCTGCGTAGCCTGCTAGCCCAATCAGCACTAGTATTCACCTCGCTTATGGGTGAGAGCACCAATCGAAACACCAATAGCCCCGCACACTCCTTGACCGATATAGAAAGGCCACGCGGCAGGAAGCTCGTAAACTAGCAAAGCCTGAATCAGAAAGACCCAAGACATTATCAGAAAAAACCACATAGTAAACATACCTACAGCGATGTTTCGCACTAGTTACCCTTTCTCTTAATAGTCAGCACTCCGCTAACCTCTGTAGTTTCTAGATCCTGAAAAGAGTTCGGAGCAATTGATTTCAGTTCTTCGAACAGTTTCAGTGCAAGCTGCCTGATTTCAGCGTCTGCGTGCTGTGAGCCTCGCTTCAGGAGCACTTCACGCCAAGTCCGCATGTTCCCGGTGACTACGATCTTAGTTTCGGTAGCGTTCGGCAGTACAGACCTGGCAGCCTCTCTAGCCTGCTTTCGGCTGAGGCCAGCACCTTCGATGCAGCTCACCAGATGGTTATACGTATGGATTGCGGATTCGGTAGCCTGGTAGAACTTCCTAGACAACTCACCTCCTAGGTTGTCTACCTCAGAAACCGCAGGGGGCTTAACCATCTCAGACTCGCTCTCGTCCACGTACCGCTGCGATAGCTGAGAGAAGCTAAGATGCCTATGCCTAATCAGCTCATGAGTCAGTGAACGGCTCACGCCTTCGATATAGAAAGTGGCTGAGGCGTGCTCCAGTACGCTGAAGTGTTCATGATCTAGGATGTTCGCCAGGTAGCCTTCATTCGTGGCTGTCTTGGGGTTCGGCCGGTTCCATGATTGATAGCAGGCACGACCGGCGAACTCTGCTAGCTCATCGGCATCGGCTACACAGTCGAATGGTGTACGTGGATGACACCGGTAGCCTTCCAGTTGAGGACTCCACGGAGGGTCGTCACTGGATGATGTAGCGAGCAGTAGCGGGTCTACTGATGTACTGGCGACTAGCGTTACTTTCACTCTGTTCTCCTATACAGGAAGGGACAGGACTGTGATAGCCCTGTCCCTGTCCCTGTCCTATTCGTAGTCTGGCGCGCACCACTTGCACACCGTAACCAAATTCTCCATACTGTCGGCCTTGTAAGGATCTCGCCTTACAACCCGCAGCATCTTCTCATTAGGCTTTCTAGTGCAGCCCTCTCCCTGGCATTCTTTTTCGTCCCGTTTTTTAACCAGCGGGACGTAATACTCATAGGGATAATCGGTCATCTTCAACCGCCTTCTTACAGTCCTCACAGATGAACGGATATAGGTCATCGTTCGTGGCGTACGCCTCGCGACAGGTCACCAGCTCTTCGCACCAGTAGCAGGCTTGGATAGCGTAGGGATAGCTACCGTGGTCGCATGGTGGTCGTCTGGTCTCGTGAACAGTCTGGCTGGATATCCGTAGCAATTTTAGTTTCCCCGTTCATTAGCTATCCAACACATACTTTCTATTACTGTCAGGATCTTCATAAAGACTTCCCCAGCTTCTACCCATAGCCTCAGCCTCAGTACTAATCATGAGCCCTGCCATCTCCTCCTGCATTAGCTCGTTAGTCCGCCTGGCGGCGTACTCTTCATGCTCAGCAGGAACACTAAAGACAATCTCATCATGGATAGGCAGACGAATGTACGGAGTGAATCCCTCCTTGTCTAGTCTGAGCAGTCCTCTACAGGTCACGTCACGAGCAGTAGACTGCACCGCAGCGTTAGTAGCCGAATAAGGCCGGTCAGGGTCGATGAGCAGTTTCCGGCCGGAAGGCGTGACAATGTAACCCTGTCTTTTAGCCTGATTGCTCAGTCTGCGAGAATAGGCAGCCACTCCCAAATAGGTTTCTTTGAAAGCCTTATAGGTTTTCTCTGCGTCCGTCCGCTCCACTCCAAACTGCGTAACAATTGCGTTCACTCCCCCGCCGAAAACAACAGCGAAGTTCGTGCCCTTGCCCGCTTTCCTGGTTACTCCTGCAGCATCTGCCGTGACCTGGTGTAGGTCTAGGCCGCGCTTGAAAGCGTCCAGCATCACAGGGTCTTGTGACAGTGCTGCCAGCACTCGCAGCTCCTGTGCCTGATAGTCAGTGCTGAGGGACACGTGTCCCTCTTCTGCCAGGAAACAGAGCCTGATACTGGCCTCACCTGCTGGCAGTGTCTGAGCCGGGATACCAGTGATAGACATCCTGCCAGTGCGAGCCTGCAAAGTGTTGATAGACGGGTGACAGTAGCCCTCAGCGTCTGCTGTGTGAATGAACGTGTCAACCCAGGTGTTCCGCCATTTACGGGCTCTAGTGGCCTCCTGGATGGCTTTACCGAGCTTAGCCAGGTCTTTATACCCGCTGCCCTGTAGAGCCTGCAGTAGGTCACCGTTGACGCTTTCGTTACCCTTCTCCGATACAGGGATGTTAAACCATCCGTAGTATCTGAGAGCGTCGATAACTTCAGCATCAGAGTTGACATTCTCGATACCATACGATCTGGCAACGTTCACATTCCGAGTCTCTGTAGCCCGCAGTTTCGAGCTGAGCTTTTTAGCGTAAGCCAGATCCAACAGATAGCCTCTGTGGCTTACCTCAGTACAGACTCTCTGCACTTCATGCTCGAAACCGATTAGCTGTCTCGCAGACGACGGAACCAACTTGCCTAGGATCTTCCACAACCGGTAGGTGAGGATAGGGTCCATCCCCGCATACAGCAGATAGTTATGGTCCCTGATGCTTACTTTAGTGAAATACTCGTCTTTCTTGATTTTCAGTCGTTTAGCTTCAGCAGTCGCGAGACCTTTAATCTCTGCAGCAGTCGTTTTATCAATGTAGTGTGCTGTCAGATCCTCTAGACTGTCTCCTGTACCGCCTGCGTCGACACTGCGAGAATCAACCAGCTTCGCCAGGATTTTAGTGTCAATGGTTTTTTCGAATAGTTCTCGCATGTCCAGGCCCCAATGCCTGACAACGACAGGGATATCGAAAGCGGCGTTTTGGATAATCAGCTGTTTAGCTCTGAGAAGAGCATTAGCGGCTAGCCAAGACCATTTCACTGAACGCTCTACAGGAATAACCCATGACTCGGAGGCATTGCTGAACTGGGCCACGCGGATTTTGAATGTGTTGGCGTAGATCAGCAGACCTGTTGTTTCTGTGTCGAATGCTATCGTCTGGTTGTTCCGGACAAACTCAATGAATCCGTCTAGGTCATCATCTGTTTCGACAATGTTGATTCTGATTGGTTCCGTTTTGAGTTTGTATTGAAGTTGCCTCACCCTATCCTCCCTCCTATGGCAAAGGGAGCCCTGATGCTGTCTCAGGGCTCCCTGTCGGTTTCTAGCTAGGGCTACTATCCCGCCCACTTGATAGCGTTGCAAGCATTAGGATCACGCCAGTTAGCGACCTTCAGAGGGCACTTGTAGGCGCGGCTTGTCTTCTGCGTCCGGGGGTTAGTCCACTCGTCGTAAACGAGCTGCCCATGCTCGCAAGCATCACCCTGTACGGGCGTGAAACGCTTAGCGGCCGGAGCTGCAGCAGCAGCGGCAGCCTGAGCAGCAGGAGCCGTATAGCTCTGCTGAGCAGCAGCAGAGGCAGCAGAGGCAGTAGGACGGCCAGCCACAGCGGAGAAAGTCTTCACCGCAGCAGCGATATCATCCAGCAGCTCAGCCTGCACAACATCCTGAAGCGTCTCCTTAACCTCAGCAACCGTGCCGCCCTTGATAACCACCCACGGCGCATCATGTCCGCTGTGCGCCTTCAGCGTCACAGACAGAGCCTCAGAGCTGTGAACAGCCTGTGGACGTTCAGCAGCCTGAATGTCCACTCCCTGCATTCCTTCTTCTTCGGGGCTGACAGTCGCAGAACCAAAAGGATCAATGTGAGTCATTCTTTAAACACCTTCAATACTGTAATACTTTTTAGCGTGCTCCCCGCCTAGGAAAGCCACTCTGTCTTCAATGGGCCAGTTCTCGGGACGACACGGCCGGTCGCCGCTGTCGCCCACTAGTAGCCATTCCCCGTATAAACTGTTCTGGTATCCATAGATAGTTGCAGCCTGGTTGTAATGCACCAGGGAGCCCTTTTTTCGCTTAGACATAACTGATTTCCGGTTTAGTGAACTTATTCATATGCATTGTCAGTTTCTCAATAGCCCTGCCAACTAGGTGAGAGGATCGGATAGGCTGACCTTCGAAATAGACAGCAGCCAGAATCTCCCTGTCCTGCTTATCCAGTTTCTTGAATGACATGAGCAGATCACTACGCCCTAGAATATCGTCCTGTTCTACCCACAAGGCCCCGTTACTGAGCAGCCCCCTTACTTCACCCGGAGAATAGTAATACTCATCGGTTCGGACTGTTGCAGACGCCAGCCATTTACCGCAGACCTTATTACCGTGTCGGGTGAAGACCAGCAGAGGGTTACCGCCCTCTTCACCGTAAGTCTTAATCTTGTCGATGTTTTCCCAAGCGTAAAGACACAGATCCTGTCGGATATCATCGTAAGGAATACTGACATACTTTTTAGCTAGCTGCTTAGCGACTTTCTCAATTTCAGGCAGAAGCTGATTCAGCCGCTCTTCCCTATTCTGTTCTTCTACCATTTCCTACCCTCGAAAATAAAAGTACCATCTTTAGCCATAGGGACAGGAACAGCAGAGACCATATTCCCGTCTTCATAGATAACTCCGAAACCTGACTGCCAGTTAGCGAAACCGCCATTCCTGGCGATGTAATCGGCTTTGGCTTTATCCATCATGTTTCCGACTTCGAATCCCCAGAACGTCCGCTCGCTGCCTTCAGGTCCGACAGTCCTGGACTGTAGCCCTAGCCTGTGAGTGTGGCCCATGACGATGGAGCAATCCTGTTTAACAGTCGCTCCTAGAGCAGTAGAGCCTGACGTTTGGGTTAGTCTGATTCCAATATGCCCGTGAGTGGATTTCCAGCCTCGGGCGACCTTGTGGAACTCTCCTAGATCAGTAATACCAAAACCGTCAAAATCCAGTAGGTTAGCGTAATAGTATTCATCGGTTCGATGGTCTGGCTTATCCAACGCAGGAGCGTATTTCATCTTGTAGTCTAGCGGTCGCTTATCGTGGTTGCCGATATGCATACCTACCGGGCCGCTGTAGACTTTCCGCAGAGGCTCGAAATACTCTCGCTTAGTCAGCTCCACATTCTCGTCAATGCTGGATTCGAACTCCTCGCGGGTGCCCTTTGTCCATCTACTAGGCTCTTTGAAGTCCGTCAGATCGCCAATGTTAATTACCTCATCTGGTTTATATTCTCCGATGAACTTCAGATGCTTTTTCAATTGCCTGCGATTATGGTACGGAATCTGCAGGTCACTAGTAATCACAGTCACTTTCATTCGCTGATGAGTCCTCTCAAATATTCCTCCCCTTCAGCACACAACGTGTCGTTTACGTCTCCATGCCGCATCACAATCACTTTGGTATTCGGCACAGCTTTAGCGATAGTTTCTGAAAACAGCTCTCCTGCAGGATCATTGTCCTGGAGGACATAGACAGCCTTATACCCTCGGAAAAGACGAGTCATCCAAGGCTCCCAACGGTTCGCCCCTGGGATACCTACAGCTGCTAGCCCTGCCTGCTCTGCACTGATACAGTCCAGCTCGCCTTCAGTTACACAGATATAGTCTGTGTCTCTGAGCAGTGCAGGTGGGTTGTATAGGCTCACTGTGTCGCCTTTACGAGACCTGTATTTCGGTTTATCGTCCGGGTCGATAGCCCTGTATCTGATGGACACGACGGACCATCCGTGAACAGGGCTGCAGACCTTGTAGGGGATGGTTAGCCTCCCCCGGTACTGCTCTTCTTCGGGGAATACGGGCTCAGCCACGAAACCGAGGCCGAACGCCTGGGCTGTCTCCTCTGTGATCCCGCGAGCCGCCAAATACTCTCGGGCGGCCGGGTTGTCTGCCAACTGCTCTCGGTAGCTCATAGCCGATTTCAGCAGCGATTTTTTCAAGTCTCCGCTGAGCACCTGCATAATCTAGGTTCTCCTCCTTCCTGAGAAGTTTCAAACAGTCACCCGATACGCCACATGCCAAGCATTTAAAAGCACCCAAGTGACCATTCACTCTGGCGCTAGGCTTCTCTTCGCTGTGGTAAGGGCAGAGAACGCTTATCCATTTATCGGTATCGGGGATGTCTTCTCCTGTGTAGCCATGCTCAGTCAGTACGGCTTGAATGAGACTCATTCATTCTCGCCCCCTAATCAAGCTGGCTCAGAACTTGCTGATTAACAAACTCGTAAATTTCAATGTACGGCTTTGCCTGTTCGACTCCTTCCGACTTCTTGAGCATGTCTGCGAACTCTTCAACCGCGACTCGCAGATAGCATGATTCAACGTAAGTCAGCTTGATTGTTATTTCCTTGTTGTCAGCTGTCATTACTTCTCTCCTCTGTTGTCTTTATGAATTCTTTCGCCCAATAGTTGCTGAGCTGGAGGACTAACCAAATACTGAATAGCGCGCTGAAAAAAGCTAGGACTGTCCCTAGAGTGTCCTAGCATTTTGTTGCAGGTAGAACACAAAAGACCACGGACAAGTCCTGTCGCGTGGTCGTGATCTACTGCTAGCCTGCGTCTGATGCCTCGGGCTCTCTGGCAGACAGCACAGCGGCCACCCTGGGCCTCATAGAGCCTCTGATACTCGCCAGGCAGTAACCCGTACAGGTCACAGACATACGAGTCATGGCGAGCGTCTGAGGCTGTTTTAACAGCCTTCTTGTGGTGAGTATGACAGCGGCCCCAAGGATGAGGCCGCTGACACTTACAACTAGCGTATTTGGTTTTTCCCTCAGCCTTGCAATCTGGGCAAGGCTTACGTGTCACCTTTGAATCAGCTTCTAACCTTCATCGGTCGTTTACTTCTCCAATGGTCCCAGGGTTGAACGGAGTCTAAGAGCTAGGGTGTAGTTAGTACGGCAAGACAACCGGACCCCGGACGGGGACGTGATTTCAATTGTCGCGTCCTTGGCGTCGTCGTAAGTTGTAATAATGTAAATCTCGTCGGTCATGAGATCATGCGCAGTGACTTTACCGCTCATTATCTTTCACTGCTTTCCTTAGTTCGCAGACCTGGCGTAGAACCAGATATTAGCGTTAGTGCCTCCGAGCTTACTGTAGTGAGTAGAATTGTTCAGATTCAGCGCCAACTGACTATCAGTGTCGCGGAACTTGATCCGGACAGCGTCGAATCCCTGTGAGCCGCCCGCGATGATCCCACGAGCCGCCAACGTCTCGTCAACAGTCACAGACGAGAAACCGACAACCTGCAGATCAGTGTGGTTGATCTGCAGGAACCCGTTAGCGTCGATCGTCACGGACGTAAGCCCCTGCGGAGTGTGCCCAGTGTCGTCCAGGATCTGCGGACCTCCCGCAGGGAACCTAATAACCCCGAACACCTCTACAGCCGCTGACTGTGCCTGTGCGTGCCCTGCAGGACTAGTGTCCTGTCCTCCCTGGTTGAGAGCGAACCCTACAGCACCTGCAGCAGCAGCCACAGGCAGCGCAAGAGCAGCCCTGATGAGATTACGTCGATCAATCATGTCCCTCTCCTATGTGATGAGTTGTGTTTCCTTATCCCAATCAAGGGTAAGATATTCGTCCGCAGAAGCAAAAGCCTTGCCGCTACTATACTTGGCTACGACTACTCCTAGAGTGCTAGGTCCCTCAGCGAACAAGTTCAGCACTAGCCTAGCCTGCTTACCGATCTTCCCCAGCAGTGCAGACAAGGGAGGAGCAATGGCTGAGTCTTCATAAATCCCTGTCAGGTGATGCAGCAGCACAACTGCTGAATTAGTCTGCCTTGACAGCTCGTGGAAGTAGTCGACTGTCGCGCCGTGGCGTTGATGCTCGCCACCATCGCCGGAGCTCTCAGCGTACACGTCACGGATGTTATCGAGAATAATCATGTCGGGCCAGTGACCATGAACAGCCACATATGCTCTCAACTCATCCTCAATGTCAGCGTACGTTGGCGCTGCCTGAAAGCTCCACTGAATGTGCTTAAGTTTTTTCGCTGTGTCCAGGTGCTGCCTGTATTCGTCTCCTTTTCGAGCGAAGTCACGGAAAATGTTTCTGACCTCGCGCGCTTGCATTGTCCCGAGAATACGCGGCCCGATAGTCATGATGTCAGAGTCAGGGGACAGATACAAGATAGCTACTGACTCTGCGACTTTCGGGGCGATAGCGTAATTAGTGATGAAAGCAGTTTTACCGCCACCAGGGGCTGCACCGATAATGGCAACCTGCCCGCGCCGAAACGCCACACCATGCACTTCTAGTGCGGGAAAAGGCATGGGCAGGTTACCGCCACCATCGGGAGCCTCTAGCATACTGCGATAGAGACTCTGAGCCAAACCTAAAGCTCCTCTTCCATTTCCTCAGCTTCACGCTCAGCCTGAATCAGCTTGTAAGTTGCAAGAGTCGCGAATTCCACCACGAACATGGGATCACGCTGCATAGCAGTAATGATACCGAGTCCAAGCGCACCCATAAGAGCAGTGGGATTCTCGATACCCTCCGCCTTCTCATAGATCGAATCAAACTGCTTTTCGAACTTGATAAGCGCTTCAGTGGCAGACTCTTCAACCTCTTCAGGGCTGGGCTTAGGCATACCGGCGAACATATCCATAAAAAGACTCTCCTCTATAAAACAAAATAGGTTATTCAGTTGTCGTGAAGTTAGGCTATTCGGTTACTCGGTAGGCTCGAAAGCCTTCAGGTGGTAGGAGGCAAGCGGGCCACGCACGCGGAGGCCACTTACGTCACTAAACCCGTAATACCTGTATTCGCCGTTCCACCGGGCCGCGACCCATTCCTTACCATTGTGAACTGCAATAACATAGTCTCCGCTCTCGTCCCGGAACCCCTGAATTCGCCACGTCCTATTCGACCCGTCAACCCAATTGTCCCAGCAGGGGGTCACGTCAAAATCGTTCCACCCTGCGGCGTTAATTGCCTCCGCGAGCTTTTCGCCACTAGTGAACTCCCGCAGCTCCTTATACGCAAACCGCCCATTCAGGCTAGGGTCTTCCTCGAAACCGCAGTTAGGGCACTGATCCATTACTGTTCTCCTCTGTTAGTTGCTGACAGCCTGATTAATGCCGTCGTAAGTGTCCTGTCGGGCCTGGATAGCGTCTCGCCACTGCGAGGTCAGGTCATTGTAAAGTGACTGCCTAGCATCGGAGTCCGTAGCAGCCCAAAAGACAATGTCGTCCACCATAAAGCCCTTAGACGAAACCCATTCGGAATTGCGGTGGGAGACAGCCTCAATGTACCCTCCGGTCTGACCCAGAACACAACAAGACGTGTTTTCCATCTCCAGGTCCGGTAGGTGAATCTCAGCGTCCCATCCGGGACGGTTCTCATCCAGCCATTCCATGCCAGCCTTAATCTGTTCCGAAAAGTCCATTCCTTTTTCCTCTCCTCTGTTGCTGTGTTATTCAGTTGTTAGTGCCTCACCTAGGATTCGAACCTAGAACCTTCAGATTAGGAATCTGCCGCTCTATCCATTGAGCTAGCGAGGCTTATTCAATTGTTAATAGATCTAACTCTCTTCTTCCATCTTCATGATCTTATGGCGAAGCGCAGTTTTCTCCTTATTAACGGCGTCAAGCAGACGCTGAACGCGGGGAATGTTGTCCTCCCAACGCTGGTGAAGTGTTGGGAGAGGCCGCCCAGCACTTTCCAGACGCCTCTTATACTCATCCAGCAGAGTGTTATATGCGACGCAGGTCATGAGCAGGTCCTGATACTGTTCGTGCATCTCGTCGATGTTCACTGTCTGTCTCTCCTGTTCTGAGGGGATAGGAAAAGCCCTAGACTGTCTGCCTAGGGCTGTCCTGTACCGTTTCTAGAATAGTTCCTGGAGGTCTTCCAGGTCACTAGTCACGTCAGTAACTAGCTCCCTGAACTCATCCGCTGTCATCTCTGACAGGTTGTAATCGTCATTGTCTTTCATCCACTCGCAGGCGAACTCACCGTCACCCGCTGATTCTGCCCATTCCTGGCAGGACTTCACTTCAGGCTCACTAGTGCAGGCAGTGAGCAGAGAGGCTGTGAGAAGGGCTGTAAGGGCTGTTCTGGTCATCCCCAGAGTCTACCCTTACTCGGCTACTCCTTGACGATCACAGATCCCAGGACGTGTCCCGTCTTGCCCTTAACAACGTCCGCCCGGTAGAACTTCCCGTCTCGGGTGCGGTCGCCGGTCGGGACGAGTCGCGCCGTTCTGCCAAACACTCGCCGGACGGCCGTCTCAGCAGTCTTACCGTAGTGCTCGCGGCCCTTGTGCGTGATGAAAGCAGTCACTGTGTTTCTCCTCTGAATTGTCTAGCTGATGTACTGACGATAGATACGAGTGCCGTTGCTGCAGTTAATAACGTAAGCCCAGCCTGACCATTCCTCAGACTCAGCCTTAAAAGCCTTCAATAGTTTGATTGGGATATTAGGGTTATCCCATTTCAGGGACTTTTCTTTCTTATTCTTCGAAAACTGGATTTCAAACATTGGTGATCTTTCCAAGATAAAGGGAACCCTAACTACACTGTCAGGGTTCCCTGTGAGCAGCGCTAAGCTAATTGTCGGTTCGGATCTGCTTTTCAATCTGGTTGAAAAGTTCCCGTGTGTTCTCTCGCATCTCGGCGATGCGCGGGTGTGCGTTTTCCCGCTCGGAGGCGAGATCGTACGACAGGAAAGCGTCGTTCATGATTTCCTGCAGGAGATCCCACTGCTGTTCTGTGAGTTCGATTCTGTGCATTGGTTCAGCCTTCCCGGTTAAGCCGGTCTTCCGCAGCGTGGAGTTTGAATTCAAGCCACGCGAGCCGCTTCTCGCTGTCTCTAGCCGAGTCAAGAAACGTTTGTCGCACGGACAAGCTCTCCGCCTTGTCCGCAGCAGCCCTAAGCTCTTCAATGTATTTGGCTCCAGCCTTGACCTGTGCTCGCAGCGAATTACGTTCTTCCAATGCGTCCATTGCAATTTCCTTTCTCTTGTCCGAGTGCCTAGCCAGGGAATCGAACCCTGAATGAGACCACCCTAGGCGGTTGTTTTACTTGACTTTGACCTTGGCGTGTCCGTTGAGGAATTCGTGCATGTCCGATTCAGCACGCGCCCGAACCATCGCCGCGAATTCCTCAAGCGCGTACCCAAACTCAGCTAGCGTCTTTTCGCTAACCTCAACCGTCAGAAGCGCCGTGATCTTTTTCATTTGATCCCCTTTCTAAAAGCTCCCCTAACCGCCCGTGCGAGACGGGCGGGAAGGCCAACCTTTAGACCAGACCCCCTACGACTTAAAGAACTCCCAGGGGTTGACGTACCTGCCCTGTTCCGCCTCTGTGTCCAGCCACGCTTCGAATTTCTCCCGGCCGAGACGAGCTTCTATCTCGTCCATAAGCCATCCACGCACCGTAATAAGGTCTGCTGTGTTGCGCTTTTTATTGGTGTCGGCCATGACACGGCACAACATGCGATCATTGAGCGCACTGATAAGCGCGCGTGCCTTTTCTTCAGTCGCACTGAACACGGCTGTTTCCTCTCTCTAAAAGCTCTCTGAGTGCCTCCGGTTGCTTTGCTGCGTACGGCCGATACCGACCGGAGGCGAACTGTCATTTAGTCTTCGATATCAAGGTCTAGGAAAAATTCGACGCTCGGGCTGAGCGGCTTAAGCTCGTCGATCTTCGCTTTAGCCTCCTTCAGCGTGTAGAGCTGCACTTCCCCGTTTTCTCGATAGGAGATGCGCTCACGGCTGAGAGCATAATTGCCGTTGTTGGCGTATCGGATGAACCATACGCGATCGGTAAGGACATTAATCATTGTTCTATCCTCTCTAAAAGCTCCCCTAACCAGTTCAATTACTGAACTGGGAAGGCCAACCTTCAAAGCTGGTCCGTGGTTATTTCGCCAGAGCCTTTGGCTCAATCTCGGCTGGCGGTCATGGTCCGAGAGCACTCAACGGCTAATCTCTCTGCCCTGCTGGGCTGGACACTCACACTGTTTAGTTCTGTAACAACCTGCCTCGCCTGGTTCCGCCTCCCGGCTTTCCCTTGCGATGACACAAGCTTAACACTCCAGATTCTGGATTGTCTAGCGGGGGTCAAAGAAAATTCCCCGGCCTGTCTGACCAGGGAAAACAGCCTGAGATCGATTCTGAGAGCCTGCCAGAGCTGAGGCTAGGTCTCGGTAGCCTCTGGGTCCGGCGGTGGCGCGTCTACGCCTCTCACTGTCCGGAGTATCTCGGCTAGAACGACCGCTTTAGTGATCCCGCGATCGCGCGCCTCTGGGCACGGCCAGCCGTGACCGCAGAACATGCACAACGCTCGCCCACGCCCCGGAGCGTGCCCATCCATGTACGGGTACCCGTCCGGCTCTGGTAGACTGCTGGCTGTCATTTATCAATCCAATCTCGATCTGATGAGTGATGGGGTGGCAGTCCTGCCGCGCAGGTCTCGTGTTTGGGCCTGGTAGGGCTGCCACTCTGCTATACTACGGTAAACCGTTGTACGGCTGCAGAAGCAGCTAGCCCCGCCGCGTAGGGTGCGGCGGGGCGTTTTGCTGTCCGTCATGCTGTGATCTTGTGTTTGCTGGCGATGATATCCAGCAGCTCCGGGTCATCGAACACTGCCACGTCATCAGCCAGCCATCCGAGGATGATTGGGATGAGCGTCAGCGTGTTGTATTCGTCGCTAGAGTACCCAGCGGCTTTCAGGGCGAGCCTAGTCGGGTCCGGCTCTGGCAGGCTCTCAGTGGGCTTATGTGCAGCTCCGAGAACAGCGTAAGTCTGCGCCCGCTTCGCGGTGCATTTGTTGCAGAGCTTGTAGTTGTCCATCTCGCATCGACCGTCCGGCGAGTTAGCGTCGAACTCCCGAGCATCTACGGTCGGCCGAATTCTGCGGTTACAGGCCGCGACAGGCTCCCCGTTGAGTTCGTACGTAGCGTGATAGGTTCCGTTTTTCTTTGTGGTCGCCCACATGATAAGTTCTCTCTCCTGGTAGCTGTAGAGGAGTGCTGCTCTGATATTGTCCGAGTCTGCGTATCTCCTGAATATGAAACTCTGTCTTCTGAGTAGGTGGCACTAATGGAGCCTCTGACTGTAGCGAACTCTCGCGCCTTTTCTGACAGCGACTGGCACTTCTCGCAATCATGGTGCTGGTAGCTGTAAGACCATTCTGTCATGATAAGTTCTCCTCCTTATACATAGGAACTTGCACCCTTATGCCGCGCTGGAACTCTGCCACTCCCCGGCCTAGCGGCTCCGACACTACTCGGTAGATCGCATGTGCGCACTCTGTAGAATAACTTTGTGCCATTCGCACAGTGTCGTACAGGCTGTCATTGTCCGCTGAGATGACTTCCGCATAGTCCACAGGCAGGTCACTGCTGTAATTGCTCTCGGGATCTATTCTGTGGATATCGTACGGCACTTCTTTCTCCTCTGTTCTAGTCCTACTGAGTGCCCCTGTGAGACTCTGATCCTCTACAGCCTGGTTAGCCAGGGGCGTTTGCTACTAAATCTCGTGCTTCGAGGCAATCTCCCAAATATCGATCGATTCGAGCAGTCCGGCGAAATCGACTTCCACGTCATACTCCCCGATGAACGAATTTCCACACAGAACCACACCTTCGGGAAGTGCATCGTTCACTGCGGCCCGGATGTCTTCCGCGATAGCATCCTCATCATATTCGGAGGCGTAGCTGCCCAGCACAGAGCTAACTGTCCCCTCAACTGAGCTAGCGTGCGGGTCCGCAGCAATCCAGTACGCTCGGTTAGCAATAGTCATTTTTCTTGCCCTTCTCTCTGCTGTCTTGTGGAGCTGTCTAGAGTTCTTCGATCTTCGCAACCAGAGAGTGAAGGTCTCCAGTGCGGTGCAGACAGCCTAACACTCCGGAATCTGGATTGTTAACCCCCTTAGAGGCTGAAATCTTTGTTCAATTCTTCTCGCAGCTTCTCGTGAAAGCTCCTGCTGATAGCAGCCTCTCCAGCTGCTGTGAGCCTCCAGGCGTACGCCCCTGAGTACCAGGGGCGCACATCCTCTCCGCTGTTCTCCTCCCTGTAAGAGAGACCTGTTTCGGGGTTGTACAGCTCAACTAGACCTTTTACGTACAGGCTGCTTTCAGTGCGTCCGTTGATAGTCAGTTTCCCGCGTGCGGCTTCCCCACGAGCATTCGTGACCATGCCTGGGTTTTTTTCGATGTAGCGAAGAGCCTTTTCCTGCGTCTTAGTGAGCTTCATTAGAATTCCTTCCTGATTTTGACTTCTGACACTTTCTCTGTGTTCTCTGTCTTGTGCCCTTGCCAGGTTGCGAACCTACGAGCCCTGAAGACTCCGCAAGGGCTACCCATCTAGCTGTACTGCCCGACTAGCCACCAGAACATATCGTCTGAGACGCGCCCCCTGCGATGCAGTTCACGCGCCAAGCCCTGCGAGTCCAAGCGAGCGAAAACGCCTTGGGTAACTTCCTCTTGGAGGTAGGTAACAATTGCCTTACGGCTCATATTTGCGAATGAGTTCATCTTCCGCTCCCTCTCTCGTGCTGTTGAGGACAACACTACACTACAGATTCTGGAGTGTTGACCCACCCCCCTATCTTTCCTGTTTCCGCAGGTTAGCGGCTGTATTTGCAGTGTCTCTTGACTGTGCAGGTGAAGCAGCTCCCAGGCTTGGCGGGGAACTCGCCCGCCTGGATACCTGCCGCTGCAGTCGCGTACATCTCTGTCAGAGCCTCACCTGTGTACTGTGTCAGGTCTAGCTGCTCATGCTGCCAGTCTCGCAGCATGAAATAGCGGCCGTGCCGACTGTCCTCACTGAAAGCTCGCTGGATAGCCAGACTGTAGAGACCCAGCTGCAGGGCATCCTCTGGAGGCTGAGAGCCGGTCTTGTAGTCCACAGGCTCTAGCTCATCACTACCTAGCCACTGCCAGATGGCGTCGATGAACCCGATTACCTCTACATCCCCTAGACGCACCGTGAACGGGACCTCCAGGGCAGGGTTACCGTCAGGCAGTGTCCAGACCTGGAAGGGCTGCAGGGGAGCCCAGGCGACGTACTTAGCCACCTGTTCAGCTCCCTGTTTTCTGCGCTGTGCGATATCAGCCTCTCTGGTTTTGCCTCTGCCGCCTCTCAGCCATTCCCAGGGCTCAGGGTGAGTCAGCATCTGCTCAGCTATCAGCCCGTCGTACTCAGCGTAGAAGTAGGCTACCGCGTTTATGGTCCGTCCTGAACGTTCCCACGCCTCCAGGGCCGCATGGACAGCAGTGCCGTGCAGGAACCAGCCTGCGGTTAGCTGTTTCAGACGTTCCCCGTTCTCATCTCTGGCTATGCGCTGCAGATAGAAAGAATAGGGACAATTGCTGTATTGCTGCAATTGCGAATGGCTCATTCTCCTAGTCGGCGGAGCCAATAGAACACTATTCATAAATCACCTTCCATTGTTTGATATAGACATTTCCGTCTATTTCTGTGGGTTCTTGAATGAGGTCTGCGTTAGAGGGGATGTGATATCCGATTTCATCCCACATAGCGAGTACGCTATTTCTGGAGATACCGGAGAATACGTGAGCTATTACGCGGGAGAGCCGGTTTCCGTCGTAGCGGTATTCGATAGTTGCGCCGGGAACTACCATTGTTTCGGAGTGGCCGAGTAGCGACATGTCCTGATCCTTTTGTAGGTAGAAAAAAAGGGACACAGAATAGATCCTGTGTCCCTTAGATGAGTGTATGTAATTGGCGCGTGGATAAGCCTATGAACGGTCGCTTACCATGCTCGGGTTTACGCGGAATAAAGTAAAAACCGCGTTCCTCATCATAAACCCATGTCTTCTTCGAAAGCCCTTTTTTAAACGCTTCCATATCCTTTCTAGTGGTCTTCCCGATAGGGATTCCGTCAGCGTCTTTATCCATTGCCTTAAACATCATGTAAGCGTGCTGCTTACGATGCTCCTTTGGCGGGATGAATGGCACGAATGAAGTCTCCATTCCCGCCCGTGTGTGCCTAGCCCTGCCCTTATCACTGAGAATGGTACTGACGTACGGGCGAGACAAACCTACTGTTTTAGCAATGTCTGCTACGGAATGCCCTTCACTGTCGAGTTTCAGAATCTGGTCTATTGTCTGCTGGTCCATGCTGCGCAGTGTACTACACAGATTCTGGATAGTCGATGCGTTCTCTCACTATTCGGACACACTGTTTAATTCTGTAACAACGTGCTGCAGGCGTGAACCTGCTGCCCTTGCAGTCTAACACTCCAGATTCTGGATTGTCGAATCAGAGGGTCAATGCTGCTCTGACCTGCTGCTTTAGGGGCTTGTGAGAGCTAGCTCACCTGACGTTGTGTTAACCGTATCCCTGTGCTCACCGTTCCCGCTACCCCTATAGGGTGAGCCTGTGAGATTCGGACCCTTGGGGCGATCCGAACTCGTCCATTCGGTCGATATCCGCAGGTCAGGCAGTGTTTGCAACGTCTGAAGGCTGCCAAAGGTTGACAGTTATATTAGTGAGCTTAGTCACATTCTTTAAGATCTTTGGCTTCGGCAGACTAATAGCTCTATATACAGGCTGAGAGGTACAGGGCTGTAAAGCCCTGGAGCGAACAGCCTGCAGCACTGACCTGCTGATAGATCCCCTTAAGGGGATAAGAACAGTACAGCTCAGTACAGTACTGACTATACAGTCCAGTAAATACTTATACAGCAACAGTACAGAACTACACAGAACAGACTAATAAACAATTAACTAAATACAGAACAGTACTATACAGAACAATACAGTACTATACTGACAGTCATAGCGGAATAGTTTAATGGTAAAACAACAGCCTCATATGCTGAAGCTCTGAGTTCGACTCTCAGTTCCGCCAGGCCCGGTTAGCTTAATGGGAAAGCTCCTGTTTTACACACAGGCTAAGGCAGTTCGATTCTGTCACTGGGTACGTAGACAGCTTCTGAAGAGCAGACGAATAACGGCTTTCGCCGATGCTTCAGACTAGCAACTAGTCGAATGGTTGGCTGTCTTTTTTGGGGATATAGCTTAGTCAGTAAAGCGCTGGTGTTGCATACCAGAGTCCAGAGTGCAATTCTCTGTTTCTCCACTAATGGAAGTTCTGACTATGGCTAGTCAAGCAGAATGCTAATCTGCTCTATCCGCGAGGGTACTAGTTCGATTCGATTACTTCCCGCCAATGATTAGACAGAGGAGAAACAGCAATGGCAACAGTCGCTAGCGTACAGGTCACTATTAACCCAGAAACAAACACAGCAGGACAGTTCCTGCGAGTAGCTATTGCAGGAGTTAGCAGACTCTTCGGGGTGAGGCTATTCGCCCCTGCGTTAGGAACTTCTGGGGATCAGAGGATCTGCCTAGGCTATTCTGTTGGCGAGCCTGCACAGTATGTTGAAGTGTTCGGTGCCTATGCTGAATCTCCTAATGAGCTGAGCTATACCAGTGGGACAAACAACCCGCTAGTCCAGAGCTGGGGGAGCTACACAGAGGCTGAATTTGGTCCTGCTGCTCCTCTGGTTCTCTGGTATAAGAACAACACTGATGCGGACGCTACAGAGCCTGTACGGGTTGATCTAGTAGTGGATGCAGGCCAGCCTACCGAGCTTGTTACTAAGGTGGTTGCAGAGGCCGAGTAAAAGTGTATGCTGCGTTAGACTAATGGTAGGTCTCCTGATTTTCAATCAGGAAGGTACCGGTTCGAATCCGGTACGCAGTACTAAGCCCTGTTAGAGTAGTGGTTATCTCGTCTGATTCTCAGTCAGAAGAGCATCGGTTCGAATCCGATACAGGGTACGCATCTGTAGCTCAGCTGGTAGAGCTGTTGACTTTTAATCTTCAGGTCGTAGGTTCGATCCCTACCAGATGCACCATGCCTTATTAGCTCATATGGCTAGAGCTCTCCTCTGATAAAGGAAAGGCGATAGGTTCAATTCCTGTTTCAGAGGCCGACCGGACTATGCCGAATGGTTAGGCTCTTCATTTGGGGTGAAGACTAAGGGAGTTCGATTCTCTCAGTCCGGACTATGCGAGAAAAGTACGCTCAGCGCTGCTTTACCGGCCGGTGATCGCATAAGCGCAAACCTATGGCGCTATAGAAGTAATGGCCTGCGCAGTTCCGGGTTAGTGAACTGCATACACCTATGGTCTAGTGGCAAGGCAACAGATTCCAAACCTGTTAACTGGGGTTCGATTCCTCGTAGGTGTGCTAAGCCTCTGTAGCTCAATGGCAGAGCGGCTGTCTTGTAAACAGTTGATTCGGGTTCGATTCCTGATAGAGGCTCCAAAACTTAATGATGCACAGCCCGCGTGTGGCTCTTACAGACCGCCTACGGTGGTCCGCTGGCTGTGCAGGCCCTGCACAGTCGTAGCGCCTAGTCTGCTCTCTCCTCTGACTAGCTGTTGCTCCTGTGCAGGGCGATCTCATCTTGCCTGTGTGGTGGAATGGCAGACACAGGAGGCTTAAACCCTCCCGCGTTCGCGCGTGCTGGTTCGAATCCAGCCACAGGTACTAAGCCCATGTAGCCCAACTGGCAGAGGCATCGGATTTAGGTTCCGAGGGTTGCAGGTTCGACTCCTGTCATGGGTACCCAATTAGTAGGGCACAGGCATACAGAGGCAAGGGCAGAGGACATACAGACATGGACAGCACTAGCCCTGATGTCTGCAGTAAAGGACATCCCTGGACTCCTGAGAACACGATCAGGCGGCGCAACGGTGCCAGGAGATGCCGGACATGCACGCAGGCGTACGAACGGGACTACAAGAAGCGGACTACCGGAGACCAGGCATACAGGGACACGGGATATAGGGCTAACCGCCTACGTGTCCTGCGTGAATCTCCTCCGTACTGCGCCATCTGTGGTGGCTACGTGGATACAGGGATAAGCGGGCGACTGCCACTAGGCCCCAGTGTTGACCACATCATTCCTGTGTCTCATGGTGGAACTCATAGCATTGATAACTTAAGACTAGTTCATGCGCAATGCAACAGCATTAGGCAGAATAGGCTATCACCTGTGCATAAGCCTAAATCAACACGATCATGGTAGTAATGTCCGAATTGATAGCTATTGCTGGTCTTGTCGAGGTACGTCCGACTTGTAACGGTATGGGAGGGGGTGCCCTCTTTGACGTGAACGTCACTCTATGCAT
>Ga0079224_100001712_pt1 | contig 25721 bp, 27 predicted proteins | sample Stecom2015_FD_80414 | JGI IMG/M metagenome (GOLD analysis project Ga0079224, IMG submission 80414) | Agricultural soil microbial communities from Utah to study Nitrogen management - Steer compost 2015 | ecosystem: Environmental > Terrestrial > Soil > Agricultural land | place: USA: Utah... | reverse complement strand
TTTTTCAGTTTCGTTCAATTCATTTTGTGCGAAGAGAATATTTAAATTAGAAAATAAAAGAATAAAGAAAATAAAATGCTTTTTCATATTCAGATTGTTTTGATAAATATAATGATTTTCAAAATTTTAATAAATTTACATTTTAAATGTTTACTGAAAACGAATTAAATATCATCCACGAAATCGAACAAAAAACCGGATTGGAATTTCAAAAAGAAGTTAATTCGGGAAGTCTTTGTTTTGTGAATAATAATGAAGATATACGGGACGAATTTAAACTGACTTTTACGGAAAAAGATTTTCTTGATTTTCTCAATTTCTTTAAAAATGATGAAATTAAAATCCCTGAAGATGCTTTAACTTTTTGGGAATTAGTGAAAAAAGGAAAGAATAATTCTGAAAATTGAAATAATATGGAAATATAAAGGAATTTTGAGAGGTTTTTAGTACTTTCGGGACACGAAAATTGAGCTGAATTTCGTACTTTTACGAACCCTGAAACAAAAACCTTTATGATAGGCATCTTAATAACCGTTTTTGTCGTCGCATTTCTGATTTTATTTTCGGGGAATTTAGCCCGTCCCAAATATTTTAAATTTATTACGGCTTTACCGCTACTGCTTTTCTTTTATTTCGGATATTATTTGGTAAATCTGCAATGGGAACCTTCATTGTTGTTAAAATATGACTGGATTCCTTCTTTGGGTATTAACCTTGATTTTAAGCTCGACGGTCTTTCCATTTTGTTTTCTTTATTGATAACAGGAATAGGTTCGTTGATTTATTTTTACGCTTCAGATTATCTGAAAAATGCTCATTATCTGAATCGTTTTTATTGTTACCTGACATTGTTTATGGGAGCTATGTTGGGCTTAGTCTTGTCCGACAATCTCATCACGATTTTTATATTCTGGGAACTTACGAGCATCACTTCTTTCTTTTTGATTGGATTTAACAACGAAGAAGAAAATTCGCGGAAAAGTGCGATGACCGCTTTTGCAATTACAGGTTTGGGAGGTTTTTTCCTTTTGTCCGGTTTTCTTTTGATTGCCAATATTTCGGGAACTTATTCCATAACGGAATTGATGGGCTCTCGGGAATTGCTTCAAAACAATCCATTGTATTTACTTATTCTGATTTTTATTTTTGGAGGAGCTTTTACGAAGTCGGCACAATTTCCTTTTCATTTTTGGCTTCCGGGTGCTATGGCAGCGCCGACACCGGTTTCAGCTTATTTGCATTCGGCAACGATGGTAAAAGCGGGGATTTACTTGTTGGCTCGTTTTGCGCCGGTTTTGAGTGATGGTTATATTTGGAATTATACTTTGATGATTGTAGGCGGAATAACCATGATTTATGGTGCATTTCACAGTATTTTTCGTACCGATTTGAAATCCATTTTGGCTTATTCGACCATTTCAGCATTGGGAATTATCGTTTTTTTATTGGGAATCGGAACGGAATATGCGATTTATGCGGCGGTTACTTTTATATTGGTTCACGCACTTTACAAAGCAACATTGTTTTTAGTAGCCGGAATCATTGATCACGCGGTGCATACCCGGGACATTACACAGCTTTGGGGATTGGGAAAATATATGCCGGTGGTCGCAACAGCGGCTATAATTGCAGCTCTCTCGAGCGCAGGTGTTCCGCTTACATTTGGATTTCTCAGTAAAGATTTGATTTATGAATCGACTTTGAATATTTCTCAATGGGGGATTTGGCTTACTGTTTTGGTCATATCGACAAATGTTCTTTTGGCGTGTGCAGGCTTTTTGGCAGGAGTGAAACCTTTTTTGGGAAAATCTTCCTATAAAAAAAATGAATTTCATCGGCCTTCCTTTTTGTTATGGTTGCCCGTAGTGATTTTAAGTTGTCTAACGTTGATTTATGGTATATTTCCTTTTTTAGTGGATAATGGAATTTTAAAATATGCTTTTCAATCCATTGCGGTAAATGAACCCAACATCTACCTGAAAATCTGGCACGGTTTCAATACCGTTTTATTACTTTCTGTGCTTACTATATTTTTGGGTGCAGTCTTATTTGTATTCAATCGATACTTGAGAAGACCGCTTCAAAATATTTACAAACTGGAGGCTATTTCTCCTCAACATCTTACCGAATCTTTTGGTGAATTCACGAGAAAATTCGCTTTTATATATACCCGATTGATGCACAATGGTTATTTGCGAAATTATTTGATTGTCATAATCGTATTCATCACCGTATTGGTGGGATATCGATTGTTTACCACACTTCCGATTCAAGTGATTACGGAAGATTTATCCGGATTTAGAATTTATGAATTAACGGTTTTCATTATTATCGTGATTTCGACTCTTTATACAATTAAAACTACTTCCAGATTGACGGCGATTACAAGTTTGGGAGTCATTGGCTATTGTCTTTGTTTGATTTTTGTATTTTATGGCGCGCCCGATTTGGCCATGACCCAATTTGCGATTGATACTTTGACCGTTGTTTTATTTGTTTTGGTACTATTTAAATTACCCGGATTTTTACCATTCCGAAATAAGAAAATCATCGTTCGGGATGCATTGGTTTCTTTGGGATTTGGTGGATTGATTATGTTGATTACTTTACAATCATTGGTTTATCCGGCGAATAAAGAAATCAGTAGATTTTATGCAGAGAATGCCTACGTTTTGGCAAAAGGAAAAAATATAGTAAATGTTATTTTGGTTGATTTCAGAGGGTTTGATACGCTTATCGAATCCATTGTTTTGTCCATTGCGGCACTTGGAGTTTATGGAATTTTAAAGTACAGAGGAATCAATGAAGAGGCAGACTAACAGACAAAAGTCGAAAAAATTCGACCTGATAATTTTAAAAACCGCAACGAATTATTTGATTCCATTGTTGTTGATGTTCTCAATATTTGTATTATTAAGAGGACATTATTTATCGGGAGGAGGATTTGTAGGTGGACTTATTGCTTCGATTGCGTTTGTACTGCATTCATTTGCCCATACGACCAAAGAAACTTTGTCCTTGTTTAGATTTTCGCCCCGAACTTTAATTCCGATTGGTTTGTCGATTTCACTTCTCAGCGCATTACTTCCAGTGTTTACCGGCGTACCTTTTTTTACGGGATTATGGTTGGAAGACTCCATTGCTGTAATAGGTTCGGTAGGAACCGCATTGGTTTTTGATATAGGTGTTTACATAGTGGTAATTGGAGTCACACTCACAATTTTGTTTACGATAAAAGATAATGTTTAGATGGAATTATTACTGATTTTACTGGTAGGAATTTTTTATTCGGCAGGAATTTTCCTGATGCTGAGAAGAAGTATGGTAAAATTGCTTTTGGGTTTATTATTATTAGGAAATGGAGCCAATATCGTCATTTTTTTAACCGGCGGACTGACAAAAGGAAAACCGCCCATTATAGACCAAGCAGAAAAAAACTTTACGGATGCTTATGCCGATCCGGTTCCTCAAGCATTGATTTTAACGGCGATTGTCATCAGTTTCGCATTGAATTCTTTTGCCGTTATTTTACTTAAAAAAGTTTATGAAACCACGGGATCCGATGATTTGGATTCCTTAAACATTCAGGATTTGGATATATGATTACGAATTTCATACTTGCGCCCATTTTAGCCCACATGATTACGGCTATTCTGCTGGTTTTTTTCTGGCGGAATATTGGCGCTCAACGCGTAATCAGCGTCACCGGAAATTTGATCGCATTTTTATTATGTCTCCGATTATTTCATGCGACTGGTGAATTTGGGTACCTAATTGTACAAGTTGGAAGCTGGGAAGCGCCTTTTGGGATTATTTTCGTTTCAGATACGCTCAGTTCCATCATGGTTGTTTTGACAGCGATTGTCAGTCTTACCGTAGGAATTTATTCTACGGTAGCATTGAATCCAAGCCGTATTAAATATGGTTATTTTGTGTTTTTCCATTTCCTGGTTATGGGTTTATTGGGCGCATTTCTTACGGGCGATATTTTTAATTTATATGTTTGGTTTGAAGTGGTCATTATTTCGTCATTTATCCTACTCACATTGGGAGGAAAAAAAATGCAGATGGAAGGTGCGATTAAATATGTGGCAATGAATATGCTCGCATCCATTATCTTTCTTACAGCCATCGGAATTTTATATGGAATTACCGGAACGCTCAACATGGCGGATTTAGCAGTTAAAATCCAAGGAATCCAAAATCACGGACTGATTTCGGTTACGGCTTTATTGTTTTTCGCCGGATTTGGAATCAAATCTGCTATTTTTCCCTTGTATTTTTGGTTGCCCTCATCTTATCATACACCGCCTTCTGCCATTGCAGCTATTTTTGGTGGATTATTGACCAAAATGGGGATTTACGCCATGATCAGATGTTTTACTTTGATCTTCCAACCCGACGAATTCATCAAAAATGTTATCCTGATAATTGCTATTCTAACTTTGGTTACGGGTGCATTGGGCGCTATCAATAAACGTAGTATCAGAAGATTAATTTCTTACCTGATTGTTTGTCACATCGGATATCTGATGGCCGGAATTGGATTACATACCGAAATTGCTTTTGTAGGGGTTATTTTTTATTTGATTCATGATGTAATTGTGAAAAGTAATTTATTAATGATGACCGGAATTATTCAAAAAATCCGAAATACGATTGATATGACCCGATTGGGTGGTTTGTATAAAGATTATCCGAAAACATCTGTTGTGATGGCAGTTGCCATGTTTTCCCTGGTTGGAATTCCACCTTTGTCGGGATTTTGGCCAAAGATTCAATTCTTTGGAGAATCTTTAAAAACCGGACATTATGTATTATTGGCTGCGATTATATTTGCAAGTTTCATTACCCTTTTCGTCATGGCCAAAATGTGGTCGGAAGTATTTTGGAAAGAATCGCCCAAACCATTGACAGAAGAAATAGACCGTTTTGCAGGACTTTCTTTTATTAGAAAATTCGCACTCATCGCACCTGTTACAGCCTTGACTTTTGTATCTTTATACATCGGGCTAAATGCAGAAAGTATCTACGATTTATCGCATAAAACGGCTGAAGAACTAATGAACCCCGACCGCTATATCAATGCGGTCCTAAATGGAAATTACGGAAAATGATGAAGAATTTCTTATTGAACTTATTACTTTCCCTGGTTTGGGTCGCGCTTACCGGACACCTGAACTATTTGAATTTTTTCTTCGGATTTATTTTGGGATTTGGCATCCTTTGGGTATTGGCCAGAACAAGAGATTCTGCCGAAAAGGGATATTTCTACAAGGTTCCCAAATTATTACTTTTCTGTTTGTTTTTTTTATATGATATCCTCAAAGCCAATATTGAAGTAACGAAAGAAATACTTACGCCCCGGTTTCAATTGAGACCCGCCGTAGTTACATTTGAACATAGTTTAAAATCTGATTTTGAAATTACTATGCTGACCAATTTAATTGCATTGACACCCGGTACAATGGTGCTCAAAATCAGTCCCGATAAAAAATATCTCTTTATTCATTGTTTCAATATTAAGGATAAAGAACAATTTATAGCGCATTTGAGAAATGGTTTAGAAAAAAAATTAATAGAGGTAATTCGATAATATGTCCCTACATCAATATTTATTATTTGTAGTAATGCCCATCATTTGCTTGGCTTTTCTGCTCATATTCATTCGCTTCCTAAAAGGACCGAAAGTTGTGGATAGGGTAGTGGCAATCGATTTGATTATCACTTCGGGCGTGGGATTGATTGGCGTATTTTGTATTTTGTATAATAATGCTTCCTTTCTGGATGTAGCGATGATTTTGGCACTGATTGCCTTTTTGAGTACCATCGCCTTTTCTTATTATCTGGACAATGGTGATAACAATAAAAAGAAAAAGAATGACTGATATTATCATAATGATACTCTGCACCTTAGGTGCTTTATTTATATTGATTGCCGCATTGGGAATTTACCGTATGCCCGATTTTTATACCCGGCTTTCGGTCACCGTAAAAGCCGGAACGTTGGGAGTTGGATGTGTTTTGGCAGCAGTAGCCCTTTATTTTTATGATTTTGCGGTGTCTACCAAGGTTTTTGCTATTATATTTTTTCTTTTCATCACTTCACCAGTTGCGGCTTTCATGATTTCAAGAACAGCTTATGTAAGTGGCATAAAACTCTGGAAAACCACTTATATTGACAAAGAAGCCGATTTCTATTTGGGAGATGAAGAATCTGAAGAAAATGATTGATTTCTAAATGGTCTCTAATTTTCGATTAATCAATTCACTTAGTTTTCGGGCTTTTTGAACTACCATTAAATGCGTTCCACCCTCTATTTCTTCATAGTTTTTAATCTTTGAAACAGGAAATACGATGTCTTTATTCCCATGAAAGTGAACATAATTTCCCATTTCAACATGATTTTTCCAATTTACAATTTGATCCATCGACCATTTCAAATAATAAGGATCCCGGAATTCAAAAAACTCATTGATATCAGGCATTTTCGCATCATATAATTTGCGGAAAAGCGCATAGGAAATTCCATTTTCAGAAGAAATAAATTTCGGTGGAACCAGTCGGTGCAGATTGGTTTTCGAAGAAAATTTCATAAATAGCGGAAGCTCTTCGCGCGACTTTACGGTCGAAATCAAAATATTGAGTTTCGGATGCAGAAAACGGTTCATTTCCTGAACGATGATGCCGCCAAACGAAAGTCCCATCAAGATAAATTCCTCAGAAGTATCAATTTTTGCCGCCATTCGTTCCGCATAATTCCCCAATGTTTCCAATTCTTCAGGTTGAAGCCAGGGAATGTAAACGGTTTCAAATTCAGGATTGATTTTCAAATATTTGAATGCTTTTTCATTGGCACCTAAACCGCTTACTTGATAGATTTTCATAAATTTTTAATGATTTCAGAAAAACTTTCCAGTTGAACAATGTGCATCGGTGGAAATTCTAACCCATTTAAAGCAAGTAACTTTTTATCGTTAGAAACTAAATAATCTGCATTTGAAGCAAGATAGGTATCTGCAAACTTATTATCATCCCTATCACCTTGAACCAATTGAAAATAATAGAAAATATCGTACAACGAAGTATTTTCTGCAGTTAATAAAACGCCTAACAGATTTTGAGTAACAGCCTGTCCCCAAAATGAGTCAAACTTTTCTTCATATTCCAAAAGAATTTCGGTAGAAAGACAAAGTTCAAATTTACTGTCAAGAAATGTGTCAAAGACATTACGGTAATTGGAACGTTTTCCTATGCAACTTAACAAACAATTGGTGTCAATTACGGCTTTCATTTATTTATTTCCAACCATTTTTGATAGATAGAAGCATTGTAGTTTTTTTCTTTTTCTATTTGATTTATAGCTTCATCTAATTTTTGTCTAAAGTAAAAGTTTAATAAAGATTTTACTTCTTTTAATTGTTCTTCATCAGTTACAAATCGAAAACTTTTCAAAAGTTCCAACTGCATTTGAGTTAATTTTTGTGAAGTACTAATCATTTTAATTCAATTTATTCAAATTTATGAAAAATAACTTTAAGGGATTTCGCTTCTGTTAACTTTAATTTCAGGATTAATTTTCAATAATTCATTGATGAAGTTTTCTTGAGATTCAGGTGAAATATAAACTTCTTCAAAATTTTTATATTTTATGATAATTCCACGATTTCCCAATGCAAGCATTCGATTCGAAGAACTTAAGAAACTCAATTTAAAAAGGATTTTGAAATTCCAAATAGAATCTATTATGTCGATTTCTTTTATCGAATGAATTGAAATTATTTCTTTACTAATTCCAGATTTTAACTTTAAACTATCTGAATTAATTTCATAAAAAGTATCAAATAAAAACAGAAAGAATCCGGCTAAACCTAAAGAGCAAATTGAAATAATGACATTTACAAGAATATTATTTGGATTTTTTAACCAAAAATAAACTGTCAAACCAATAAAAAAGACAACAAATAAACCTAAACCAATAACAGAAGATTTACTAATTGTGCTTTTGAATTTCATTTTTTAGAATTAATTAACCTCTTCCAAAACCTTCTTCGGTCTTCTGGAAATTTCGACAAAACCATTGGTATTCAAGAATGCCAAATCGACGGTTTCCGTTTGGTTGATTAATGCTTCCGAAAAATCAGTTTCAACTTTCACGTAATTCTCTGTAAATCCGTGCATTTTCCCGTTTTTATTATCCGCTTCCCACAGTACTTTTTGGGTCGTTCCCAATTGAGACTGATAAAAAGCCAAACGTTTCTTTTCCGATAAAATTCGAAGCATTTTATTGCGCTGTTTACGAATGTTTTGCGGAACAACACCTTCAAAATGAATCGCTTCCGTATTGTCTCTTTCAGAATAAGTGAAAACGTGCAAATAGGAGATAGGCAATTCGTTCAAGAAATTATAAGTTTCCAAGAAATGTTCTTCTGTTTCACCCGGAAATCCGACGATGACATCAACGCCGATGCAGGCGTGCGGCATCACTTCACGAATTTTGGAAATTCTGTCCAAATATAAATTCGTCAAATAACGACGTTTCATTTTTTTCAGAATTTCATCGCTTCCGGATTGCAAAGGAATATGAAAATGCGGTACAAATCTTTCCGATTTCGACACAAATTCAATCGTTTCATTCCGAAGTAAATTCGGTTCGATAGAGGAAATTCTGATTCTTTCTATATTCTCAACTTTATCCAATTCCTGAACGAGTTCGAGGAAAGTATGTTCGTGTTTTTTGTTCCCGAATTCGCCTTTTCCGTAATCACCAATATTTACGCCCGTCAAAACGATTTCTTTGATTCCTTTTGCCGCAATTTCTGTTGCATTTTGGATGACATTTTTAACCGTGTCCGAACGGGAAATCCCGCGTGCGAGCGGAATCGTACAATAAGTACATTTGTAATCGCAACCGTCCTGAACTTTCAAAAAAGCACGCGTGCGGTCGCCAATCGAATATGAACCAACATAAAAATCGGCATCTTCGATTTCGCAAGAATGAACAATTGCATCGTCTTGTTTGTTCAAATCATCCAAATAATCGGCGATGTTGAATTTTTCCGTTGCACCCAAAACCAAATCAACGCCTTCCATTTCCGCAATTTCCTGCGGTTTCAATTGCGCATAACATCCGACAATCACCACAAATCCGTTTGGATTGGCTTTCATTGCGTTTTTCACGATGGTTCGGCATTCTTTGTCGGCATTTGCGGTAACCGAACAAGTATTAATGACATAAACGTCAGAAGCTTGGTCAAATTCCACACGCTGATAGCCGTTGTCCAAAAGATTTCGGGCAATGGTCGAGGTTTCGGAGAAATTTAATTTACATCCAAGTGTGTGAAAAGCAACGGTTTTTTGATTCGAAAACATTTTGCAAAAATAAGCATAATTTCATTTTGATTAAATTGAACTGCAATAGCTTTTGACATTTGTCGTTTTATTTAAAATTCAACTATGAAAAAAATACTTTTTGTTCTACTAATTATAACTCTCATAAATTGTAAAGACCGAAATCTAAATTCTACTGAAAATTCAAGCGAAATTGAAGAATTTACTGAAAAGAAGGACAAATTTTTAGTTGAGGCAGAGCGAGATGTGGAGAGTTTGGACTCTACAATTAGTATTGATTTTAAAAAATTACAAAAAATACAAGTTCGAATTTTTCCGTCATTTGACCAAGGTCATTCCATTTCTTTTGATTCTAGAGATAGAAAAATTAGTTTTTTTCAAATAACCCAGAATTTGAATAGAACGGTAAATTATTATAAAATACCGGAGGAGGAAAGAGAATATCATCTCTATGAATTTATGAAAAACAATTCATCTAAGAATTTTCAAAAAGAAATTTCTCAAGAAGAAGAACAAAATATCTTGAAAGATTGGGCGACTTTCAAAAAGGCAAATTATCAATTTAAAAATATTGAACAATTTGATGGGGCCGAGTTTTTTACATCCATTTATGAAAAAGATACGATTTTGTATGTCAATACCAATTCTCCTTCTTCCCATCAAACGAAATTATTAAAAAATCTATTAGATCTTTGTGCAAAATATGCCGAAGACTCCATTACCAAAAGAAATATTTCAAGTTTGAAAGAGTATTTATAGCCTACGATTTCAATCGTGGGAATTTGGATAGAGATCAGATGATAATCCTATCGATTTTTAGATTTAATGGATAGCAACATAATTTAAAATTTAAAATTTTTTTCAACCAACCTTTTTGAATTTGTTTGCATCAATGTAGATAGAAACCTTTAAAATTTACAATGATGAAAGCCTTATTATTTATCACAGCCACTGTGTTTTTTTTGTCTGCATTTTCTTTTTCTAAATCAGAAAATAAAAATTTAAATGAAATTCAACTAAATTCAGCTCAAACAACCGAAAATTTAGCCGAAACAAAAATCCAGGTGGCTTTGCTTCTCGATACTTCCAGCAGCATGGACGGATTGATTGACCAAGCAAAATCCCGTCTTTGGAACATAGTCAATACCATGACCACGCTTCGCTATGATGGCAAGAAACCTATTATCGAAATCAGTTTATACGAATACGGTAATGACGGACTTTCGGCCGATGGCGGATACATTCGTCAGGTCACACCTTTGACTTCAGATTTGGATTTATTGTCCGAAAAACTTTTTGCATTGCGTACAAATGGCGGTTCGGAATTTTGCGGTCAGGTGATTCAAACTTCTACAAATGAACTCAAATGGGACAACAATCAAAACAGCATGAAGTTGATTTATATTGCAGGAAACGAACCTTTTACGCAAGGTTCCGTGAATTATGTAGAAGCGATTTCAGATGCGGTAAAAAAAGGAATTTACGTCAATACGATTCATTGTGGTGATGATTATTCGGGACAGTCCGGAATGTGGAAAGACGGTGCTGATAAAGGAAATGGCGAATATTTTTTCATCGACCATAACCAAAAAGTGATTTATATTCCGACGCCTTATGATGTACGAATTGATGATTGCAACACAAGACTCAACAACACTTACATTTATTATGGCGCCCAAGGCGGCAAGATGAAAGCACGCCAGGAAACACAAGATATGATGGCAGCCGAAATGAGTGAAGAAAACAAAGTCACCCGCGCTGCTGCCAAAGCAAATTATACTTATTCAAATTCCACTTGGGATTTGGTGGATGCGGTTGAATTGGAAAATACAAGTTTAAAAGACATAGACAAATCCACACTTCCCGAAAAATACCGAAATATGACCGATGCAGAATTGAAAATCGAAGTAGAAAAAATGACCACCGAACGCAAAAAAATCCAAAAAGAAATTTTGGAACTCAACACAGAACGTGAAAAATTCATTCAGGCCGAATTAGCAAAAAGAGGAGAGACCGATTCCGATTTGGGTGTGGCTATTACCCATGCGGTTTTGAAATTTGCAAAAGCCAAAGGATATGTTCAGGAAAAATAGTCTTTACTAAAATTTATATATAATTCCACTTTTTTCTTCATACCTCGATTGGGCGGAAGTCCGTCGGGGTATTTTTATTGAGAATTCTTTTTAAAATGATTGAAGAATTAAAATCATTAATCAAAAATCAAACTTTAAAAATAAACCCGATTCCATGCAGATTTTCGATTTTTATCGATTCATCTTCCGCAAAAATCTTTCTTAACCTCGAAATGAAAACGTCTAAACTTCTTCCCATGAAATAATCATCTTCACCCCAAAGCGCTTTCAAAATTTCCTCCCGCCTCAACACCGTATTTTGATGGTCAATGAAATACTTCAGTAATTCTGCTTCTCTTTGTGTCAGTGAAACCGTGTTGTTTTGACTGATAACGGTATAATTTTTTGAATCAAATTCTGAGTTGCCAATTTTATAATTCAATTTTTCGGTCACTGTATTTTTTTGGGAACGTTTCAGGAAAATTTCGATTTTCAACATCAACTCTTCTATACTGAAGGGTTTCACCAAATAATCATCGGCCCCGATTTTCAATCCTTTGACACGGTCTTCCTTTAAGGTTTTAGCTGAAATAAAAATGATAGGTACTTCTGAGTTCAGTTTACGGATTTCTGAAGCGAGTTCAAATCCGTCCATTTTGGGCATCATTATGTCCAGCAAACAAATGTCAAAATCTTCATTTTTAAACTTTTCCAATGCCGATTTTCCGTTATCACAATGTACCACATCGTATTCCGGTTTCAGGTTGTCCTGTGTGAGAAACGCAATCGTTTCTTCGTCTTCTGCATATAGAATTTTTGATTTAGCCATGAATTAATTCTAAGGTATAAAAATAGAAATACTAATGCCTTTTTCCTCATTGTTTTTAACTGAAATTTTCCAACCATGTTGTGCGATAATCTTTTTTACATAATAAAGTCCAAGTCCGAATCCCTTTATTTCAGTATTTCTTTTGTCGGAAACACGGTAAAATTTATCAAAAATAAATGGAATATTTTCCTGTGGAATTCCGATTCCATTATCAGAAAATACCAGATTAATTCCTTTTTTATTTTCAATTGAACTAATTTCTATTTCAGGATTTCCGTCTGAATATTTAATAGAATTATCCAAAAGATTTTGAATTAAATTGGAGAAATGAAATCGGTCCGCCAGAACCTGAATCTTGGGATCTATATTCAGATTAATTTTAACCTCGGAATATTTCCCCGCAATTTCATCCAGAATTTCTCTGAGATTTAAACTTTCTGGTTCCAACCGCATCGCAAATTCATCGTTTCTTGTGACATTTAAGATTTTTTCAATGTGTTGATTCAACTTTTGACCTTCACTACTGATAATGTCCACATATATATTTAATTTCTCATTTTCCTGAATCGCTTTTTGTCCACTCAATGAACTGGAAGCGAGTAGGATAGAAGATAAAGGTGTTTTGAATTCATGGGTCATATTATTGATGAAGTCTCTTTGTAATTCTGAATATTTTTTTTGCTGAATCAAAGTATAAATCGAATAAACATAAATGATCAAAATCCCCATCAAAATTCCGGATAAAATCAGCCAGAACTTTATGGAACTAAGCAAATAGGGTTTTTCATTTGGGAAACGAACCGCAAAATAATAAACCAAATCTTCATATTTTTCAAATGCGATATTTTTTTTGGAATCGGAATTTTCATTTACCGAAATGTATTTTCCGTACATCATTTCATCGCTTTCGCAATTATAAACTGCGAATTCAAAATCTGTGACAATGTTGAATTTCACAAATTCCGATTTCAGAAAATGCTCCAAAACTGCCGGTTCTATGTTGTCATTGACATTTACGACATAATAATCATTGGAAACTTTCTGAATCAAATCCTTTGTAGAGAATTCGTGTTCATTTTCTTCATAAAGTTCCCGCGCCACTTCCAACAATGCCACATAGACTTTTTGAGAAAATTTTTTCTCTTCCAAAGTAAAAGTCTTATAAGTCCAAACCAATTGGGCAATCAAAATCCCGATGGTAGCTACCAAACCCAATAAAATAATACTATTTAAACGATTGATTTTCAAAATTTTGATGTTTTTAAATTTGAAGTAGAAAGCTAAATATATTTTCTCTATAATCCCTACTTCTTGCTTAAGGCAATATTACTTAAACTTATTCTTAGATCGGTTCGCTTAACAACTCATTAACAACAAATTTGATTCTTCTACCTTAACTTTGGCTGTAGATTTTCTATCATTTTTATTCACTAATACCAAAAAAGGAAGCACTCAATGGCTCCCTTTTTTGTTGCAATTATTTCAGTAAAAATTCTAATTCTCTACCAAAACCCATTCACCACTTTCGATTTTGGGTTTAGCTACTTTGAATTTCATTTCCTGTTTTTCTCCGGTGTTGACATTGCGGATGGCAACTTTATCATTCGGAAGTATTTTCACTACGTTTCGCGGAGCCGTAACTTCTGGTCTTTGTGCCGGCGCATTTGAAGCAGTAGAATTGCTGTAATAACCATTGTTATTGGAAGAAGAACTTTCATCTGCTCCACGGTTGGTTTCTACTTTTTCCTGCTTTACTTGTCTGGCTTGCTGAATCTGCTCAGGATCCGGAGTAGGTAATTCCCCTTTGAACAAGAAAGAAATGATTTCTTTGTTTACTCTGTCCAACATTCTTTGGAATACAAAAAAGGATTCTTGTTTATAAATTACCAATGGGTCTTTTTGTTCGTAAACCGCATTCTGAACCGAACGGCGTAAATCATCCACATCACGTAAATGCTCTTTCCAATGTTCGTCAATCAGACTCAACACGATTCCTTTTTCAAAATCTTTTACCAATTTTTTACCTTGTGTTTCATAAGATTCTTTCAAATCAGTTACAACCATCAAAGTTTTCAGACCATCGGTAAAAGGAACTTGAATTCGGCTGAATTGATTGGCAGGATTTTCATACACACTTGCAATGATCGGATAAGCTTTTTCTGCTTGAAGGTCAATATGTCGCTGATAATCTTTTATAGCAGCCTGATAAACTTTTTCAATCAAATCCCGAACTGAAGTTGACTTGAATTCCGATTCACTCACGGGTGTATCCATGGTGAAATATTTGATCAAGTCAAATTCAAGCTGTTTAAAATTCTCATTGTTTTTTGCTTCATTAACGATAGACGCGGCCGTATCATAAATCATATTGGCAATATCTACATCCAAACGTTCGCCAAACAATGCATTTTTTCTTCTTCGGTAAATTACCTCACGTTGTTTGTTCATCACGTCATCATACTCCAACAAACGTTTACGAACCCCGAAGTTGTTTTCTTCTACTTTTCTTTGGGCGCGTTCGATTGACTTGGAAATCATCGAATGTTGAATCATATCGCCATCTTTATGCCCCATTCGATCCATCAATTTAGAAATTCTTTCCGAACCGAATAACCGCATTAAATTATCTTCAAGCGAAACATAAAACAAAGAACTTCCCGGATCACCCTGACGTCCTGCACGACCTCTTAACTGACGGTCAACTCTTCGGGAATCATGTCTTTCCGTACCCACGATGGCCAAACCGCCGGCTTCTTTTACTTCCGGCGTAATCTTGATGTCGGTACCACGACCCGCCATATTGGTAGCAATGGTTACAACGCCCGGACGACCGGCTTCTGTTACAATATCGGCTTCTTTTTTATGCAATTTTGCATTCAAAACGTTGTGGGGAATTTTTCTTAATTGAAGCGCACGGCTCAATAATTCCGAAGTTTCAACATTCGTTGTCCCTACCAATACCGGACGTTTTTGATTTTCAGCTAAATCAACGATATCTTCAATTACCGCGTTGAATTTCTCACGGTTGGTTTTATAAACTTTATCTTGTAAATCCTGTCTTGCAATCGGACGATTCGTTGGAATTGCTACCACATCCAATTTATAGATTTCCCAGAATTCACCGGCTTCGGTTTCTGCTGTACCGGTCATACCTGCCAGTTTGTTGTACATACGGAAGTAATTCTGTAATGTTACCGTCGCAAAAGTTTGAGTAGCAGCTTCGATTTTTACACTTTCTTTGGCTTCAATCGCTTGGTGTAATCCGTCGGAATAACGGCGACCATCCATGATACGACCCGTTTGTTCATCTACAATTTTTACTTGTCCATCCATTACCACATATTCGACGTCTTTTTCAAATAGGGTATAGGCTTTTAACAATTGGGTCAAAGTATGGATACGTTCCGATTTGATGGAGAATTCACGGAAAAATTCTTCTTTTTCCTGGTATTCTTCTTCTTTTGATAAATTTTTTGATTCGATTTCCCCGATTTTGGTTGCCACATCCGGTAAAATAAAGAAATTCGGGTCTTCCATACCTTGTGAAAGATATTCGATTCCCTTGTCGGTCAAGTCCACCTGATTGTTTTTCTCATCAATGACGAAATACAAATGTTGGTCAACTTCGGGCATTTCACGGTTGTTATCCGCAATATAATGACCTTCTGTTTTTTGTAATTGGGTACGTATTCCTTCCTGACTCAAGAATTTAATCAAAGGTTTGTATTTAGGCAATCCACGGAATACTTGGTACAGATTAAATCCACCATCTTTTTTATTGCCTTCTTCAAATAATTTCTTGGCTTTGTTCAGGGTTTTACCCAATTCTTCACGTTGGATATTGAAGATTTTTTCAACTTTAGGTTTTAATGCATCAAATTCCTGACGATCTCCCTGTGGAACCGGTCCCGAAATAATCAAAGGCGTTCTCGCATCATCAATCAAAACCGAGTCAACCTCATCCACAATAGCGAAATTCAGTTCACGCTGAACCAAACCTTCCGGTGTATTGGCCATATTGTCACGCAGGTAGTCAAAACCAAATTCATTGTTGGTTCCGTATACGATATCGGATTTATAGGCTTGTCTTCGGCCTTCTGTATTGGGCTGATGATTATCAATACAATCAACGCGCAATCCATGGAATTCAAATATAGGTGCCATCCAAGCAGAGTCACGTTTGGCAAGGTAATCATTCACGGTCACCAAGTGTACGCCTCGTCCGGTCAAAGCATTTAAATAAACAGGAAGTGTTGCTACCAATGTTTTACCTTCACCGGTTTGCATCTCTGCAATTTTTCCTTGGTGAAGTGCAGTTCCACCGATGAGCTGAACATCATAATGAACCATATCCCATACTACCTCTTTCCCGGCAGCATCCCATCTGTTATGCCACTTTACTTTTTCTTCTCCTACAACTTCCACATAAGATTTGGTGGCAGATAGTTCACGGTCAAATGGCGTAGCGCTTACTTCGATTTCGGAATTTTCTTTAAAGCGTTTGGCCGTTTGTTTGACAACCGCAAAGGCTTCCGGAAGAATTTCCATCAGGATTTTTTCTTCTATTTCGTAAGCTTCTTTATTCAGCTTGTCAATCTGTTCGTAAATGCTTTCTTTTTCATCAAAATTTTCAAGGCTTTCGGCTTTGGATTTCAACTCGGCAATCTCTGCTTTCTGTGCTTGTGTGGCTTCTGATAATTTTGTTTTGAATTCGGCAGTTTTGGCTCTCAATTCGTCATGTGAAAGATTTTCAATTTGCTTTTCTGAAGCCAATGCCTTTTCGGCATATTTTTGTAATTCTTTTACGTCTTTTTGATTTTTATCGCCTAAAAAACCTTTTAATACTTTTTCAATAATACTCATAATTCATTTTTTTCATCAAGGACGAAATGGGTTTTTCCCGATTTGCTAATATACGTCAATGAAAAGGATTGCTGTTTATTTGAATTAAAAAAGCCCTTTTTTGGGCTTTATTTTATTAATATTCATCTTCATTCCAAAGGAAATCATCATCTGTCGGATAATCAGACCAGATTTCTTCTATGCTTTCATAAGAGTCCCCTTCATCTTCAATCGATTGAAGATTTTCGACTACTTCAAGTGGGGCACCGGTACGAATTGCATAGTCAATCAACTCATCTTTGGTTGCAGGCCAGGGAGCATCACTTAAATAAGATGCAAGTTCTAAAGTCCAATACATATTCTAAACTTTATAATATTTGGTTATTTACTAAATCTACTCCTGATACTAAATCAGACGCGTTTGCCGAATCAAAAAATTTGCCAAAAACAAAGTTGTCAGTTTTTGATTTTAAATTTTCTAATTTTGGGGCAAATGTATCGAAAAAAATGACAAATAAAATAAGTAATTTATTCAAAATAAAATATCCTGTCATACAAGCAGGAATGATTTGGAACAGCGGTTGGAAACTCGCTTCTGCAGTAAGTAATCAAGGTGGATTGGGATTACTCGGCGCTGGTAGTATGTACCCCGATGTTTTAATAGAACATATATTGAAAACCAAAAGAGCCACAACCAAACCTTTTGGAGTCAACCTGCCAATGCTATATCCCGACATTGAAAAGCACATAGAAACCATTATAGAAAACAAAGTTCCCATTGTTTTTACATCTGCCGGAAACCCAAAAACTTGGACAGAAACACTGAAAAAAGAAGGGATAACGGTTGTGCACGTTGTCAGCAGTGCGAAATTTGCCGTAAAATCCCAGGAAGCCGGTGTGGATGCAGTTGTGGCAGAAGGTTTTGAAGCAGGCGGACATAATGGCAGAGATGAAACCACGACTTTTTGTCTGATTCCCGACGTGAAACGAAATATCAACATACCTCTCATTGCCGCAGGTGGAATTGCTACAGGCAAACAAGTCGTAGCAGCAATGATACTCGGCGCAGATGGTGTGCAAATTGGATCCCGGTTTGCAGCCACATACGAATCTTCTTCCCACAACCGCTTTAAAGAAACCATTGTAGACACAAAAGAAGGGGGAACAGAACTGACCTTGAAGGAATTAGCGCCGGTTCGTTTGATTAAAAATGAATTTTACAACCAAGTGGCAAAAGCTTATCAAAATTGTGCCACAAAAGAAGATTTAATCGCACTTTTGGGAAGAGCTCGCGCCAAAAATGGAATGTTTGAAGGGGATTTGATCAATGGAGAATTGGAAATAGGGCAGGTGGCTTCTCTTATTGATTCTGTCGTTTCGGTTGAAGAAGTCTTTGAAGAAATCTTAAGCGAAATCAGAAATCTGGATTTTGGATTTCAGAGAGAATTTCTCTAAAACCTTTCAGTGATAATTATTTTTTATAATTCTGGGGATTCAAAGCCGTAGGTGACCATTGCTGCAAAAATTCCATTACTTTCTTTTTGCTGTGACCTTTCCCTTCTTCCAAATAACCGGAACTTTGCGTATGGATTCTTTTTCCGTTTCCATCAAGAATTACAAACACCGGAAAACCAAAACGTTGTGGGAACTCAAGCGTAGCAAGAACGTCTAAATTTTCATTTTCTTTGCTGTAATTTAAGTGAACAACTTCGTAATTTTCAGCGATGTAATTTTTCAATTCTTCATCTGTTGTCGTTAAATCATTGAATAATTTGCACCAACCACACCAGTTTCCACCGATTTGAATGAAAACGTGTTTGTTTTCTTGTTGTGCTTTTGCCGTCGCATTTTCGATGTCTTTTTTGGCATCGGCCTCGGGATGATAAAGATTGAATTTTTCCTGTGCATTTAGATTTTGGAAAATGAAAACCATCAGGAAAGAGAAAACTATATTTTTCATATTTTGATTTAATTTTTTGAAACTACAAATTTAGTCATAATTGGATTAATAGTGAGTTAAATCCAATATACTTCGTGTAAAAATGGTATTTTTAATCCTTAGGAGATTTTATTTAAGGTTCAAGATAACTTTATGAAGTAATTATCTTTAGTAAAGCATTGAATTATAATGAAAAATAAGTATATAAAAGGTGCGTATATTTCTTATGAGTTCTTTTCCGATTTATCCATTTGAGACTTAATAAACGGAATTCTCGGCGCCAAAAAATAACCCGTTAAACTTGCAAATAAAATCGGAGTCAGGTAATTAAATCCAGTCAGCGTAATGAGCAAAATTGCTGTACTCATCGGCGTTCGTGTCACACAAGAATTAATCGCTGCCATACAACAAACAATCGCAAGTCCGGCATTGGTTTCTGGAATAAAATGATGAATAATCAATCCCAAAGTTGCACCCGAGAAAAACAATGGAATGATGAAACCGCCGCGCCAACCCGAAGTTACGGTTACTGCAATCGCCAGAATTTTGAAAACCAAAATCGCAAATAAAAATTCTATTGCCAAATTTCCATTGATGAGTTCGTTGATTTGATGGTGGCCGAAATAACGCGTCAGCGGAAAATAATACGCAATTACACCCAGTAAAATACCGCCAATCAAGGTTTTAACATAAATTGGAAGCGGATAAAATTCAAATGCTTTTTTGAAAAATCTGACACAATAAATGAACATCCAGGCGACAAAAGCACCAATTATTCCATATAAAAACGCCAGAAAGAAATCGTATCCGTTAGAAAATTTATACGCCGGCAATTCCCAAATCGCACCCAATCCGATGTGGATGATAAACGCAAAAACCACATAACTGAAACAGCTCGCAACCAAAGCGGGAATGATGGCGCGGTAATATTCCACCGCGTGTTTGTGGTGCAAAATTTCCAAAGAAAACAAACTTCCGCCCAGCGGTGCGCCAAATAAGGCCGTAAATCCGGAAGCCATTCCGGCAATGCTGAGCGAACGCAATTCTTCACCTTTCAACCGAAATAATTTCCCGATATAGCTTCCCGTTGAACCCGTAACTTGCACCAAAGGTGCTTCCGGCCCCAAACTTCCGCCACTCGCTACACAAAAAAGCGACGACAAAATCATCGAAGGATTATTTTTCGGGTCGAGTTTTCCTTTGTTGAATCTTATATTGTTGACAATCAACTGAATTTCGCCCGGGTCGCCAAAAAAATGAATTACCAATCCTGCCGCCAGTCCGCACAAAGCCATTACCGGAATGACGAGCCAGCCCTGAAATTGCCCGAAAAATTCAATCAAATATTCTAAACCTAACCAATACAATCCTGCGATGATTCCGCCAACCAGCCCGAGCAAAGCCCAAAGCAAAAACATACGGCTAAATAAAAAAGGATTGAACCGCATCGGTTGATCCAAAATGTTCAGATAAGTAACTAATTTTCTTTTCTGTTTTAATTTCACAGTGCAAATTTAAAATCTGAGGTTAATTTAGCCTTGATTTTTTCAAATTATTTTGAAATTAATGAATAGAATGAACTTTTATTCTTTTTTCTTGTTCCAATAATAATAAAATGGAAGCCCCAATAAAACCAATCCGATTCCGATAAAAGATTTTCCAGGAGATTCAAAAAGAGAAATTCCCAATAACAAAACGCAGAAAACTACAAACATCGCCGGAATGATAGGATAACCGGGCATTTTAAACGGTCGCTCAATGTCTTTTCTTTTGATTCTCAATAAAATTACACCCAAAACAACCAATCCGAAAAACAAGAAACCAACAATAATGAGCATATCGGTCAACATATCAAACGAACCCGAAAATACCAAAATGCAAGCCCAAATACATTGATATTTAAGCGAATGATGCGGCGTATTGTTTTTGGGATGCGTTAAACCTGCTTTCTTGAAGAAGAAACCTTTTTTCGCCATTGCGTAGTAAATTCTCGACGAAACCAAAATCGTAGCATTCGTACAGCCAAAAGTTGAAATCAAAATCATTCCGCTGATGACATACGCACCGCCTTGCCCCAATAGTTTATCGATGACCAAAACGGCAGCAATATTGTTTTCGTCGGCACGAATGGATTGCATCATTTCATCAATCGGCATCACATATAGGTAAGCGCTGTTGATAAGCAGATAAAGCAAAATAATCGATGAAATCCCGATGATGAGTGCGCGTGGTAAATTCTTTTTCGGATTTTTAATTTCTTCGCCTACAAAACCCAAAGCAATCCAGCCTTCGTAACCCCAAAATGCGTTTCGCATCGCCAAAACCATCGCAGTTAGAAATCCGAGAAATGTAAATCCGCCCACCGGATAATTTTGAGAAACGGTTTCAAATGTCTGAATGCTTCCAACTTCACTTGCAAAAGCCACACAACTGATGATGAGGATGGAAATCGTAATCAAAAAAGTAAAAACAAGACTTAAATTTCCGCCTTTTTTCGTGCCTTTTATATTGACCAAAGTCAAAGCGATAATCAATATACAAGAAACCATTTTTGCCCCAAAGTTTGCAAAAGGTTGAAGTCCGAAAACATTGATACTTGCCCATTCGTTTGGAAGATGTGGCAAATCGACAAAGGTTCCGAAAGCACCCGCAAAAACAAAGGCAATCGAGGAAATCGCCGCAGTTTGAATAACTGTGAAACAAGCCCAACCATAGAGAAAACCAAGTTTTTTTCCGTAGATTTTTTCCAACCAACTATAAGCGCCGCCCGAATGTGGAAACATCGCGCCCAATTCGGCAATGCTCAAAACACCGCACATAATGACAATTCCCGCCAAAAGCCAAGCCAAAACAACCAACCAAGGTTCGTGAAGTAAATCTGCCATTGGCGCAACTTTTTTGAATACGCCCGAGCCGATAATTGCACTCATCACAATGATGATTGCCATTTTTAAATTAAACGATTTTAAGAGATTTTGAGAAGATGCATTTTTAGCCATAATGTTATTTTTGCAATAAGCAAATGAATAGCAATTGCCCCTAAAACTGCCGGAAACTTATTGATTATCAGTCTAAGAAGAAGAAAGTTAATTCAATGAGGACTTCAGACTAAGCCTCCTTTGACCGAATAAATTTGATGTTAAAATCCAAAGATAAAAAAATAATCCAAATTACTTTTTTGAATGAAATTCTTTTGAAAAAAAATCTCTAAATCACATTGAAAAATCTATATCTTTGTTCTTTTCTATAAAGTCAAAATATATATAAGAATTGAAAAGAATATTTTTGAAGGAATTAACTCCGTTTGAGGGAATTATTCGAAAAGTTATGTGTTTGTTAAGGGTTTAAAATTCAGTAAGATACTTCACTTAATTGAATAATTAATTAAAACTCAAAAGAAAAATAATGAACACAAGATATTTAGATTTAATTGAACAATCCTTTTATTTTCCTACAGAAGAATTTAAATTGGTAGATGGTAACCTTCAATTTCACGGAATCGATTTGATGCAATTGATTGAAGAACATGGTACACCATTGAAATTCACGTATTTACCAAAAATTTCAGAAAACATCCAAAAAGCAAAAGGTTGGTTCGATTCTGCACGAAAAAAATTAGGTTACAAAGGAAAATACAATTATTGTTATTGCACCAAAAGTTCGCATTTCCATCATATTTTGGAAGAAGCATTGAAGAACGATATCCACATCGAAACTTCATCGGCTTATGACATCAATATCGTAGAAAACCTTTTACAGGAAGGGCTTCTGACGCCCGACCAATATGTAATCTGCAACGGATTTAAACGTGAACAATACATCGAAAACATCGCGCGACTCATCAACAACGGACATAAAAAAGTGATGCCGGTGATTGATAATCTGGAAGAATTACCGCTTTTGTTGGAAGCAACCGACAAAAAACTGGAAATCGGAATCCGGATTGCGTCTGAGGAAGAACCAAAATTCGAATTTTATACGTCGCGATTGGGAATCGGCTACAAGGACATCGTTCCTTTTTACAATAATTATGTAAAAGAAGAGAAAAATGTGAAGCTGAAAATGCTGCATTTTTTTATCAATACCGGAATCAAAGACAATTCCTATTATTGGAACGAATTGAACAAATGTTTGCAGGTTTATGTGAAATTGAAAGAAGTTTGTCCCACTTTGGATAGCTTGAACATCGGTGGCGGTTTTCCGGTAAAAAATTCGCCCAGTTTTGAGTTTGATTATGCTTATATGGTCGAAGAAATTCTGAATCAAATCAAAATCATTTGTGATGATTGGGATATTCCGGTTCCACATATTTTTACTGAATTCGGAAGCTTTACGGTTGGCGAAAGCGGCGCGATGATTTACAAAGTTTTGCAACAAAAAAAACAAAACGACCGTGAATCCTGGAATATGATTGATTCATCTTTTATGACCACTTTACCCGATGCTTGGGCGATTAATAAACGCTTTGTGCTTTTCCCGATTAACCGTTGGCAGGACCGTTATGAACGGGTGCTTTTAGGCGGACTGACTTGTGACAGCGACGATTACTACAATTCCGAACAGCACGTAAATGCGATTTATTTACCTAAATTCAATCTAAATAAACCGCTTTATGTTGGATTTTTCAACACAGGGGCTTATCAGGACAACATTGGCGGTTTCGGTGGAATTCACCATTGTTTGATTCCACAACCGAAATACCTTTTGATTGATGAAAACCACGATGTAGAAGTATTTTCCGAACAACAAACCCACGAAGAAGTTTTGGATATTTTGGGTTATAACAGTTTTCATAAATCTCAGAAACCGAAGAAAGATTAACAAAAAACAAAATCAAAATGAGCAAAGGACCTATAAGTAAATTTATAGAACACAATTACAGACATTTCAACGCGGCCGCTTTAATGGACGCTGCAAAAGGATATGAAGCGCACTTGAACGAGGGCGGAAAAATGTTGGTTTCTTTAGGCGGTGCTATGTCCACTGCCGAATTGGGCGTTTCGCTTGCCGAAATGATTCGTCAGGACAAAGTGCACATCATTTCCTGTACAGGAGCGAATTTGGAAGAAGACGTCATGAATTTGGTGGCACATTCCCACTACAAAAGAATCCCGAACTGGCGCGATTTAACGCCGGAACAAGAACGCGAATTATTGGACACACACTTCAACCGTGTGACCGATACTTGTATTCCGGAAGAAGAAGCTTTCCGTCGTTTGCAAAAGCATTTGGAAGATGTTTGGCACGCTGCCGAAGAAAAAGGCGAACGTTATTTGCCACACGAATTTTTATATCAAGTAGTGAATTCAGGCGTTTTGGAACAATACTATGAAATCGATCCGAAAAACTCTTGGATTGTGGCAGCTGCCGAAAAAAATCTTCCGATTGTTTGTCCGGGCTGGGAAGATTCTACAACGGGAAACATTTTCGCTTCGAATGTGATTAAAGGAAATTTAAAAGCTTCCACCGTAAAATCCGGAATTGAATATATGATTTATTTGACGGAATGGTACCGTGCGAATTCAGACGGAAAAGGTGTTGGTTTCTTCCAGATTGCAGGAGGGATTTCAGGTGATTTTCCGATTTGTGTGGTTCCGATGATGTACCAAGATTTGGAATGGGAAGATGTTCCTTTCTGGTCCTATTTCTGTCAGATTTCAGATTCGACGACTTCTTATGGTTCTTATTCCGGAGCCGTTCCGAACGAAAAAATTACCTGGGGAAAATTGGACATCGATACCCCCAAATACATGATTGAATCAGATGCGACCATTGTAGCACCTTTGATTTTCGCTTGGATCTTGGGGCAGTAACTTCGAATTTAATTTAAAATAATTGAAAACGGTTCTAGTTTAAGAGCCGTTTTTTATTTTTAAATTTTGATTCTGAATATATAATACAAGTTTAATTAATGGAGTTCAATTAATTGTTAATCAATTGTTTGACTGTTTTGACTTAAGTATTTCATCAATTTTAATTATGCCAATCATTTAAAATTAATTGGGTAAAAATTTTGTCAGTCCACCGAGAATGTTAAAATGGGTAGAACAAAATTTTTAAAATGAGTTATAAAACCAGAACATTAAATGGAATTTCATCCATAGAAATCGAAAAAGTTACCCAATTTTTATACAAAAATCTTGATGAATACGGTGATACAAAATCGGCCATTCGAAAAGCGATTGAATATGCAGCAAAAGAGCGTTCCGGTTTGGGAGGTTATGTGTTTACAATTGAAAATGAAGACGAAATTGTTGGCGCAGTTGTCGTAAACAAAACCGGAATGGAAGAATACATTCCCGAAAATATTTTGGTTTACATTGCTGTTCATCAAAATCATAGGGGGGAAGGTCTGGGCAAAAAACTAATGGATTACACACTGGAAAACTGCAAAGGCGACATTGCTTTGCACGTAGAAAAAGACAATCCGGCAAAATTCCTTTATGAAAAATTCGGCTTTACCAATCCTTATTTGGAAATGAGACTGAAAAGATAAATCCGAATTTAAAATTTTAAAAAAATGGCAGAATTAATCATTCGAACCAAAAAAATTCAAAACAACATAGAATTCCTCAGTAATTATTTTTCAGAAAAAGGAATTCATTGGAGTTTGATAACCAAAGTATTTTCGGGCGATAAAACATTCCTGAAAACTGTATTGACACCGGAAATCATCCAAAAAATCGA